>SDBT01000187.1_pt1 | contig 88569 bp, 76 predicted proteins | sample 2277101 | NCBI WGS metagenome assembly SDBT01 (sample SAMN10404973, study PRJNA504765) | marine sediment metagenome | isolation source: marine sediment core GS10_PC15, 103 cmbsf | place: Arctic Ocean: Southern Knipovich Ridge | collected 2010
GGCGCAGGCACTGGGCCTGGCAAGCTGCTGGGTAGGGGCCTTTGAAGATGCCAATGACTTGAATCGTCTCTTTAACCTGCCCGACACATTGATTCCTTTGATAGTGTTACCGGTTGGCTATCCTGATGGGAAGACTCCTCTCCAACGTCCTCGTATTGCCCGTGAGGATATTTTAATTGAGCCTGAAATCTAACTGTGCAACTAATTAACAGACTTCTCAGGCAATGGGACTGGGGGCTTTTTCTTCTAATACTTCTCTTCATGGCTTTACCACAGTTCTATCGTTCATATAGCATCTATTTAATCGGTAATGCAATACCAGATGCCAATGCACTCGCAACAGTTGCCCAGTGGCAATTCATCGAACTTCTTCTTGAAATCGTTCAAGAGACCTTTGTCCTGGCCATTTTCTTCTTTGTTGGCAGGGGACTTCAGAGTAAAGAAGGACCTGGATCCCCAATAAGAACATCACTTTCCTCGATACTGGTTTTCTCCGTTGTATTTGCGGGGGTTCTCTTTGCCCTTTCCGATAATTTCGTCAGCATCATTGGAACTCCAGAAGCCATTCGAGAGACAACTTCAACATTCCTGAGGATAAAAACGGCGGGGGTTCCAATCTTCCTACTAAGCATGGCCTCTATTATCATCGTTGAAACAATAAACCGGAAAAGGATGTTGCTGACCCTTGCTGTTCTACAGGTTGTGTACAGGTTTATCCTGGATAGCCTCTTCTACGGTGGATACTCTTTCTCATTGAATCTGGGCGTTATCGGGGTAGGTTGGGCAGATCTGGCAGCGAGTCTGCTGCTTCTTGTAACCGCTCTATTCATGATTCGAAGGCTTCTTTTCGAAAAGGTAAAGAACCTCAAGGCTTTCTTCGCATTCAATGATTTGAAGGTTTATCTCCGAGTGGGAGGATGGTCCGGACTCGACAGCCTAGTGAGAAACTTTGCCTACTTCTTCATGATTGTCCGACTACTGAACCTGATTGGTGCCAACACTATCGGCGGATACTACCTTGCCATGCATATCATCTGGAGTTTCCTGCTGGTACCCATCCTTGCCCTTTCGGAGAGCGCCAAGGTATTGATCGCCAACCACTCGGCTGACCTTCTAAAAGTGCGAAGGCTATGGTACTCGTCCTTGGCGATTGGAAGTAATATCGTATTACTCTGGTTGATATTCCTGCCGTTCTGGCGAGATGTGGCTGGGTTCCTCAACTCCAACATTGAAGTGGTGAATCTCTCTGTAAAAGCCATGTCAATTCTTATTGTTCCCTACATATTGCTTGCCTTAAATCTCGTTACCGACAGCATATTCTACGGGGTCGGGAAGACAAGGTACATGGCTTACCAGGCGATAATAACCAACGGGACAGTGTACGTTATCGCATTCATAGCTTACATTCTGGGTTACTGGTTACCTACTTTCAATTCAATACTGATCATTTTCAGTATTGGGATACTGGTTGATTCCATACTGACTGTGTTCTATGCTTTGAGGGTTCTTTACCCTCGTATGAAAGAGCGAACTATATAAATGGGTAATTCTTAATGCACTTTTCAGCCGTGATTTTCGATCTATTTGGAACGATAATAAAAGACATCACCGGCCCACCGTACGATCGCGCAGTTCAACAGATGGCATCTGTTCTATCTATTGATCGTGATGCTTTCAGCAGGGGATGGTTTACAACAATCGATGAAAGGAACACCGGATATTTTTCAACTCTTAAAGACAACGTTCAGTACATTTGTCAAACATTAGGTGTTTCGGTTGATGACGAGCAATTAAGTGCTGCTGCAAAAATTAGATATGACCTTGCCAAACAATCAATGATGGTGCCCAGACTCGGTTCAGTAGATACACTCTTAGAGTTGCGGGACAATAAATACAAGATTGGACTCATAAGCGATTGTAGCCCTTCCGAACCAAAGATATGGCCTGATACTCCATTTGCACAACTATTCGATGTAACTATTTTTTCCTGCATTGTGAATATGAAAAAACCTGACCCAAACATATATAAGCTTGCCGCTAGCAAGTTAAATGTTAATTGTACCGATTGTCTTTATATAGGTAACGGAGGAAGTAACGAAATAAGGGGAGCCTATGAAGCCGCGATGTCTCCAGTCCTCATACTACCAGAAAGCAATTCCGAGGAATACCTGCAACCTTCTGACGAAATAATAGAGTATGCTAAGAATCATGGGAAAATAATTTCTTCTGTAAAAGAAGTATTGTCGTTGATATAAAAGGGGCAAAGAAAGAGGAAACATGATAGGTTCCATTGCTGGTGACATCATTGGCTCTGCCTATGAATTCTACAGTGTAAAATCGACTGACTTCAAATTGTTCACGCCGGAATCCAGATTTACCGATGATACTGTGCTCACCGTGGCGGTTGCCGATTGTATTCTCAATGACAAGAAGTATGCTGAAACGTTTAGATCATACGGGCAATGCTATCCAGATGTCGGCTATGGCAATACATTTGGTTCATGGCTTGATAGCGGGAGGCTTGCACCTTATAGCAGCTTCGGAAATGGTTCGGCAATGCGCGTAAGCCCGGTTGGGTTTGCATTTACGACTCTTAATTCAGTACTTGAAGAAGCCAGAAAAAGCGCTGAAGTTACACACGATCATCCGGAAGGTATAAAAGGAGCACAGGCTGTTGCTTCAGCAATATACCTGGCACGAGAAGGTTACAGCAAGGGTGCTATTCGAGATTACGTTGAGGAAAACTTTGAGTACGATCTCCATAGAACTCTGGATGAAATAAGACCTGACTATGATTTTGATGAGACCTGCCAGGGATCTGTGCCCGAGGCTATCACCGCCTTTTTGGAATCCAGCGACTACGAGGATGCCGTACGAAAAGCCGTCTCACTGGGTGGAGATAGCGACACGCAGGCCTGCATTGCCGGAGGCATAGCGCAGGCTTTCTACAAGAAGATACCGAAACACATAATCAGGCAAGTAAGGGGGATACTGAACAAAGACCTGCTTGTTGTGGTCGATGAGTTCAACAAGAAATATAACCTGAAATATTAGCAGCTAAGCAAAGCATTGTTTCAGGTGGAGTTCGACTAGGTTAATATAAAAGTAGGAAGCAATATTTCAATGGGTGAAAATCAGCATTGATCATAAGGCTAAAAGGGTATGGTTTTACAGTGTATTTGCTTTCACTGAGAGATAGTCGATAGGTTCAGGAGTGATATGAAGAAATTAAGCACATATTCCTTTGAAATTGGTGCTATCAGACCACCCAGCGAAGGCGGAAGTCATTCTTTGCTGATCAGAGTAAGTCGGAATTGTCCCTGGGGCAGGTGTAAGTTTTGTTACAGTACGCCTTACAACCGTGAGAAGTTTCAGTTGAGAGAGGTCGAGGACATTAAAAAGGATATCCAGACGGCTAAAACGATCAGCGACGGGATCAAGCAGGTATCATGGCAGCTTGGGTATGCCGGGCAGATCACTAATGTTGTCGCCTCAACGATCATCCAGAGAGAGCCGGACCTCAACGAGAGCCATAGTTTTGTTACGGTATTCAGTTGGCTCAGCGCTGGTGGGCGTACTGCGTTCCTTCAAGATGCCGACTCGTTAATTATGCGAACTCCTGATTTAATCGAAGTGATTAAGTACTTAAAAGAGACATTCCCGAGTTTAGAAAGGATTACTTCCTATGCTAGAGCCAAAACAATTTACCGTAAAACCCTGGAAGAACTAAAAGGCATAAGGGCAGCTGGGCTGAACAGGTTGCATGTTGGCTTGGAGTCCGGTGATGATGAATTGCTAGAACATATCGATAAAGGTGTGACTGCTGAACAGCACATTATCGCAGGAAGGAAAGCTAAGAAGGCTGGTTTTGAGTTTTCGGCATATGTGATGCCGGGTTTGGGAGGCTCAAGCAGGTCAGAACAACATGCGAAAAATACCGCGAGAGTGCTTAACGAAATTAACCCACACTACATCAGATTCCGCCCCTTCGTGCCCAGACCCAATACACCTTTATTCGATGAATATCAAAGGGGGGAACTCCAGATATCATCACCCCACGAACGGTTAAGAGAGCTCAAGATAATGATAGAAGCTTTGATGCTTACATCTCGAGTATGTTTTGACCATATGATGAATGCTTGGCGGAAAGAATCTGGCGAACTATTGTTTACGCAGGACTATGAAGGATACAAATTCCCAGAAGAGAAGGAAAGGGTTTTAGAACTAATAAAAGAAGGCTTGCGAGTCAGTGAATCACTGCATATCGACACCAAGGACATGGTGGCGATGCCAAACTTATAAACCCGGAAAGGTACTTGAGAAAATGTATACTCACTCACCATACTCTTTTGGAATCCTCACCTCAGTAACAAAGTACGATCGTATCAAACAAACGCTAATATTGTTTCAGGTAGAGTTCGACTCTAAAATGGATTAAACTCCCAGGCAGGTCAAGTGAATATGATTATAAAGAGATGCCCATGGTGCGGACAAAACGATGAACTTTATATTCAATATCATGATGAAGAATGGGGAGTTCCCGTTCATGATGATATAAAACACTTCGAATTTCTAGTTTTAGAGATCAATCAAGCTGGCTTGAGTTGGAAAACAGTACTTAAAAAGAGAGATAACTATAAGAAAGCGTATGATAATTTCGATCCCTTAAGAGTAGCCAGGTACGACGACCAGAAGATAACTCAACTGTTGAACAACGCAGGTATCATTAGGAACCGCAGAAAGATTGAAGCCTCTGTTAATAATGCCAAGCGATTCTTAGAGATTCAAAAGGAGTTCGGTAATTTTGACAGCTATATATGGAGGTTTGTGAATAACAAACCTGTAGTGAACTCCTGGAAACGCGATTCAGACATTCCTTCTAGTACCATACTATCTGATACAATAAGCAGCGACCTTAAAAGAAGGGGATTTAAATTCATCGGATCAACAATTATCTATGCACACTTACAGGCTACCGGAATTATAAACGACCACATAGTTGATTGTTTCAGATACAAACAATTGGCTTCCACAGAACAAGTGAGGTAAAGGAATGACTAGGAAGACTTAGGGATACGTAGTCTTCTGACTTATTGTTGAGTCCAGCGATACGGGAAACAGAGAAACATCATCTAATATAAAGATACATGGAAGCTGGTAAGATAACACAGTATTGTTTCAGGTGGAGATTGACTGAAGGGTAAAATATAGGTAACTTTAACTTAAAGAGTGGTATCCTTTGTGGGAGTAGATTAAAAGATTGGCCAAGCTATTATCGAAAACCAAATACATGACCGGTCTCCAGTGCCCGAGATTGATCTGGACTCAAATCCACGATCCGGGGAAAATACCTGAGACCGATCCAGGCACCCAGTATATCTTCGACCAGGGACATCTCGTTGGTGAACTAGCCAAGAAGTTGTTTCCGAAAGGTATCGATATTTCCACTGGTAACTTCATGGGAAATATCTCCGATACAATGCATCTTTTAAAGAGTAGGAAACCACTGTTTGAGGCTGGAATAAGAGCTGGGAACCTGTATTCTAGGGTAGATATCCTTTCTCCCGCCGGTGAAGAAGAATGGGACATCGTTGAGGTCAAGAGTTCAACCAACGTAAAAGATGTCCATATAGATGATGTGGCTTATCAGCGTTACTGCTGTGGTCAGTTAGGGTTAAATATCAGAAAGTGTCACCTCGTATTGATTAATAATCAGTACGTCAAGGACGGCGAGATTGACCCGGAAGGCTTTTTCAATATCCATGATGTTACTGAGCAAGTAGAAGAAGCTAGTGTGGGCATACAGGACAGGATTGATGGCATAATAGAAGTCATTAGTCAGGAAACATGCCCTGAAATGATAATTGGGCCGCACTGTCGAGATCCCTATGAATGCTCGCTTACAGACTGTTGGGATTCCCTCCCTGAACACAATATATTTTCACTCTACTATGGCGGGAAGAAGTCTTTCACAATGTATGACAGTGGTATATTAACTGTCGGAGAAATACCGGATGATTACAAACTAAACGACAAGCAACGTATCCAACAGGCTTGTGTTGTCAGTGGCGAACCACATGTAGATAAGGAAGCAATTCAAGGTTTCTTGTCGCCTCTGAAATATCCATTATATTACCTTGATTTTGAGACAATCGGACCGGCAGTCCCCTTGTTTGACGGAGTAAGGCCGTACCAGAATATCCCCTTCCAATTCTCTCTTCACGTTGTCCGTGACGAGAAAGACCGTCCTGATCATTTTTCTTTCCTGGCAGGTAGCTCAGATGATCCACGACCCGCATTCCTGGCCGAGTTGAAGAAGGTACTGGGTGATTCCGGTAGCATCATTGCCTATAACAAGGGTTTTGAAGAAGGTATCTTGAGAGACCTTGCCGAGACCTTCCCAGAATACAACGTCTGGATAGATCAGATATGCAGCAGGATGGTTGACCTGCTGGTTCCGTTCAGAAACTTCGATTATTATCACCCGGTACAGAAGGGTAGTGCTTCACTTAAGGCTGTACTGCCGGTAATTACGGGGCAAGGGATATGAGGACCTAGACATTTCTGATGGGCAGTTGGCCAGCATTACCTTTCTTGCAGCTACCCATGGTGATATGCCCGAGGACGAGAGAGTTAAAGTAATGAGCGATCTCGAAGAATACTGTGGGCGAGATACCGAGGGAATGATCTGGATTGTGGAGAAACTAAAGGAACTTTGCTGTTAGTAAAGTATTAGTGAAGATGAAAATCCCAGCTTCAAGATGGTTAACAGCAATTGATACAAGAAGGTCGCGCCGACTCTTCAATGAAACTCCAATTTTACCAGATACCCTAGCACGTCTGACAGAAGCTTGCGTTGAATTTAAGCCGTTTTCACATGCTAGAACTGTTCTGGTTGCCAAGTCACCCAGCCGTCTCTTTAAGGGAATAGTAGGTCCATATGGAAAGATAAAAGGTGCCCCTGCCTTTATTGCCTTTGTCGGTAATATGGATAGTCCCACTGTACAGGAAGAAGTTGGCTATATAGGTGAAGGTATTATTCTGGAAGCAGAATCCCTTAATTTAGCTACATGTTGGGTAGGCGGATTCTTCCGGCAAGAAGTCGCCTCTTCATTCGTCAAGATAACCGATAATGAAAGAATTCTTGCCATAACCCCGGTTGGCTATCCTACGGAGAAACAAGCTATTGAAGAGAGGCTCATGACAGGGTTTGGCTGGACCCATCGCCGTAAACATATATCAACCATGGTAACAGGACTCAAAGAAGCAGATTGGCCGGGGTGGATAAGGGCAGCGCTCATAGCGGCTAGGGTAGCACCTTCTGCAATAAATCGCCAGCCGTGGTGTTTTAAAGTCGAACCTGATAGTATAACGGTCTCCGTTAATAAACCGAGAATGGAATTCAATATAGCGAAGCGTCTAGACTGCGGTATAGCCATGTTGCACATCGAGGTGGCTGCACTGAGTAACAACATACATGGAGAGTGGGAATTCCTGAAAGTTCCTCATGTAGCTCGATTCCACATTCTAAACCATAATTGAATAAATAATGGATATATTGTACGGGAAAAACCTTAATCTATAAGGCTCTCATGAGAGCTATTGTTTCAGGTGGAGTTCGACCTTAATAATAAAAGAAATCAGTAAAGTGATTGTAGACTTGGGGCATGATTCGTATAACCAACACCATCACGATTGACGAGAGCGAGATCCAAGAATATTTTGTTCGTTCCTCAGGACCTGGCGGGCAGAACGTCAACAAAGTCGCCACTGCTGTACAGCTCCGCTTTGACGTGGTTAATACACGCTCCTTGCCCGAAGAGGTTCGGATACGCCTCGTTTCACTGGCTGGGAACCAGGTCACTGGAGACGGCATACTTATTATCGGCGCTCGACAGTTTCGTACTCAGGGACGGAACCGCGAAGATGCAATTGACCGGCTCGTGGAGTTGATTTGTAATGCAGTACAAAGACCAAAGATCCGTCGTAAAACAAGACCTACACTGGCTTCAAAAATACGCCGATTAGAGAGCAAGCGTCGCAGTGCCAAAAGTAAACGAGTACGGGGACCTGTTCATCCCGGCAATGAATAGCTGGCCTTGACGTCGACTTTGACGTTGACTACGGAACTCGTTAAAATCACTTAAGGAAAACCGTGGTTCATGTGGAGTTAGACCCTGGAGTGATCACGGCTACTCATGAAGGTAAACTATCTTTAACTCCATTATTGAAAGTTACATCTGCTATAATTATATTATGCCCCATGATATTGCACTTTATATTCATGTGCCCTTTTGCCACCATAAATGCCCCTACTGTTCCTTCGTGTCATACGATTACCGCAAGGATGATATTCCCTTATACTTGACTGCTCTTAAAAAGGAACTGATACGACGGGCTGGCGGAGAATGTATTCGCAGTATATATTTTGGCGGAGGCACTCCGAGCTTGCTTTCCGCTAAATATGCAGGTGACCTTATTTCCACCATCAGTTCGTTTTTTTCCGTTGATGAAGCCGCTGAGATAACCATTGAGGCTAATCCGGGCACTATTAACCGGGAGTACCTTACCGCTATCAGGGAACTGGGCGTTAACCGGTTGAGCCTGGGTGTGCAGAGTCTGAATGACCACGAACTGGCGCTGCTGGGACGCATTCATACGGCGGCTGAAGCAAGAGATGCAGTTCAACACGCCCGGGGATCCGGGTTTGATAATTTGAGTATAGACCTCATCTATGGGCTACCGGGTCAGACCTTGTCCGACTGGAAGCATACACTGGACGAAGCCATAGCTATGAAGCCGGAGCATCTTTCGCTCTATTCTCTCACCCTGGAGGAGGAGACACCGATGTGGAGAGCTATTAAAGAAGACTCTCTGCCCGAGCTTGACCCGGATGTCGGCGCTGACCACTATGAACTAGCCGAGTATTTACTGGCCGCACAGGGCTACCGCCACTACGAGATATCAAACTGGGCAATAGCCGGTCGGGAGTGTCACCATAATCTGACTTACTGGCGAAACCTGCCCTACCTGGGTGTGGGTGTGGCCGCTCATTCTTGTTTAAATGGTCACCGCTTCGCCAATACAAAGAGTCTGGATAAATATCTGGCCGACTTTTCCGAAATATCATCTCCGGTGCCGGAACTGGATGAAGAGATTAACCCGGAGATGGAACTTGCTGAAACTACCATACTCGGCTTGCGGTTGTGTGCAGGAATCAACCTGGATGATATTCATCGCCGCTTCGGCATAGATATACTGGTACATTATCACCAACAGGTACAAGAAATGGTTGAAGTCGGCCTTCTGGAGCAGGCCGACGGGCATATAAAACTCACGCGCCGTGGCCGGCTATTGAGTAACGAAGTATTCTGGCGTTTCTTGCCGGGTTAACTCCGGCGAGTAAAAAAGTGGTAAATTTAGCCGTAAGAAGGAATTAAAGTTATATGGAACAGGCGCTTACCCGAAATTTTTGTATTATCGCTCATATAGACCACGGCAAGTCGACACTGGCCGACCGACTGATTGAGCTAACCGGGACCATGAGGCGCGATAAGATAGGCGAACAGGTGATGGACAGCATGGACCTGGAACGTGAACGCGGTATTACTATCAAGGCCAAGGCGGTACGCCTGCATTATAAAGCCAAAAATGGTCAAACTTACCGCCTTAATCTTGTCGATACGCCGGGGCATGTTGACTTCTCTTATGAGGTTTCGCGTACCCTGGTGGCCTGCGACGGAGCTGTGCTGATTATCGATGCTACGCAGGGTATCCAGGCACAAACAATGGCCAATACCTATCTCGCCATGGAACATAACCTGGAGATAATTCCCGTTATCAACAAGATTGACCTGCCGGGGAGTGAACCCGAGCGTATCCTGGCAGAGATTGAGAGCGTACTCGGGTATAAAGCGCTGGATATACTTCTCTTGAGCGCCAAGACCGGACATGGTGTAGCACCGTTGCTTGAAGAAATCATCCGACGCATTCCCCCACCCAGAGGCGATATCCGGCGGCCGCTACGGGCGCTTATCTTTGACTCGCGCTACGACGCCTATAAAGGTGTCATCGCTTATCTGCGTATCGTAGACGGCCGTATCTCTAAAGAAGACAGACTGCGCCTGATGGGGCAGGACACCAAGATAGAAGTACTTGAGGTCGGGTATTTTGCTCCTGAACCATGCCCGGCGCTAGAGCTGACAGCCGGAGATGTCGGTTATATCGCCACGGGACTAAAAAGCGTAGGGGAATGTCGTGTTGGCGACACGGTAACTTCTATACATGACGGGGCCACGGAGCCGCTTATCGGATATCACCCCCCCAAGCCGATGGTCTTTGCCGGTGTCTATCCCACCCAGGCCGAGGATTATAAGGACCTACGGGAGGCCATCGATAAATTGAACCTTAACGACGCCTCGCTCTCTTATGAACCGGAGTCCAGTCCGATTCTGGGTTACGGCTTCCGCTGCGGCTTTCTTGGTTTGCTGCACCTCGATATCGTGCGCGAACGTCTGGAGAGGGAGTTCTCTCTGTCATTGGTAGTTACGACACCCGGGGTCAGTTTCATTATCACAAAAACCAGCGGACAGCGACTCACCGTGACCAACTCTAATGAGTTCCCGAAACCCTCGGAAATCGAGAGAATAGAAGAACCCTGGGTGAAAATATCGGTTATTACACCATCCAGCTTTATCGGTGCTCTGATGGAGCTGCTCATGCAATCCGAGGGAACCTACCAATACACGGAGTACTTGGGGCAATCCCAGTCCGGCGGAAAGCTCGGGCAGCGTGTCCGCCTTGAGTATGGAATGCCCCTGCGTTGCATGATGACCACTTTCTACGACCAGATGAAAAGCCGCAGCCGCGGTTACGCTTCGCTGGACTATGAGTTTATCGGTTTCCATGAAGCCAAACTGGTCAAGCTCGACGTCCTGGTTAACGATTTGCCGGTGGATGCCTTCAGCCGTATCATCACGCCGGAGAAAGCCTATGAGGTCGGCAAAGCGATGGTGTCCAAGCTCAAGGAGGTTATTCCGCGCCAGCTATTCAAAGTGCCGATTCAAGCAGCTGTCGGTAGCCGCATTGTGGCCAGAGAGGACATATCCGCCAAACGCAAGGACGTTCTCGCCAAGTGCTACGGAGGTGACATCACCCGCAAACGCAAGCTGCTGGAAAAGCAGAAAGAGGGCAAGAAGAAAATGAAGTTCATTGGCCGGGTGGAAGTGCCCAAAGAGGCGTTTCTGGATGTACTCAAACTCGGCTAGTCGGACAGCAGGATATGATAAGAAGGTAGCGATGAAGGCACAATTGATCATCACGCATCCCGACGGGGCACATTTTGATGAGGTGACAGCGGTCAGTCTGATCCTGGCCGTGCATGCCGACACGGTATTCAGGATCGAGCGGCGTGAGCCCGCACAGGCAGAGTTGGATAATCCAGATGTGTGGGTGGTAGACATCGGCGATCGGCATGAGCCGGAGAAGCGTAATTTCGATCATCATCAAGACACGGACTGCCCGGCCGCCTTTGTCCTGGTGGCCGAGTACCTGGGGCTTTTGGAGACTTTGTCCGTCATGCCCTGGTGGCATTTCAAGGACAGTATGGATCGCTTCGGGCCGGGGAAGAGCTCTATAAAATATCATGCCGGTGATGATCTCGTAAACCGGAATCCGGTGGAAATCTGGCTAATGGCTAGCTTCGCTTCCGAGCCGGAAGCATCCCTCCCTCTGCTTAAGGCTTTTGGCACTCATATTATTGAGGGTGCCCGCATGCTTAAAAGCCAGATTGATTTTTGGAAAACCAGCTCCAGGCTGGTAATTGCGGGGGTGACTGCTATGATCGGGGAGACGAGGGAATCCGCCGGGCTGGAGGAATTCCGTCGTCAGGATGAAAATCCCCCCGATATCGTCATTTCCCTGGACCGCCGCGATAAGGGCTGGCGTTTTCTCCGCTACGACGGAACACCGGTTGATTTTTCCTTGATTTCAAACCATCCGGAGATTGCTTTCGCTCACAAAAGCGGATTCATGGCTAAAACCAAAGAACGCCTGAGTATCGACGACCTTATTGCCCTGGTGAGCAAGGCTGTCACCAGTTTTTAATGTATTGTATCGGGGTTTAAGTAAGAATGGATCAAAATAAGGACACCACCCCTATCAATCCTCAAATGTTGGTTGAATTGGTGTCGGTACGAATGCCTTTCGGGAAATACAAAAATCGCATTGTCTGTGATCTGCCGAAACCTTACTTGGTATGGTTTCACCAGCAAGGTTTCCCTCCGGGAAAACTCGGCGTCCTGTTATCCGCTCTGTATGAAATCAAACTTAATGGATTGGAATACCTTCTGAAGCCGATCCGGAGAAGTCAGCCGTAAAGCTGGCTGGAAAATTGAAGGAAACAAAGTTATCGTTTGGGAACTGCTTACGTTCTGTTGCTCGGGCGGTCAGTGGTAAGGTATCGTAGTGGCCAAACGAATTCTAAGACAAGAGAGCGGAGTCAGGCCGTAGCTGACTTTGACGTTCATTTTGTCGTTCAATTTTCGGAGCACCTTGTTACGTAACACTACCCCGATCGTGGTTTTTTGTGTAAGTAGACTGTACCAAACGATATGGAACACGATGGAAAGGTACTTTGGGCTGGAGATTAGGAAACCGCTGCTCTTTCTATCGCACAGTACTGGCCACGTTACTGGATTTGAGCTGATACATAGTAAATCTGATTGGGAGTCAGGGACTCCGAATATCATTAGCCTCGTCTTCTTCTGATTGAGCTAAATCTTGATGAGTGGTGCATGCCGTTTGTATGGGATGCAACGGCCGAATTCGATTCTGAACCAAGATCGCTCGTTGTAAGGATTGCTATGAGACGGTATACTAGACTCATGACCGTCTTGCTACCCCTTCCCGTCGAAATAGTCAACCAGGCCGCCCAACTTGACACTGCCGTTAAGGCGATGATCGACTCTCGAGATATCGCCCTTGATACCGAGTCCAACAGCTTCCACCGGTATCCCGAGCAGCTCTGCCTGATTCAGATTGCTACCCTCCACAAAGTATACGTCATCGACACGATCATCCTTAAGGAGATCGGTTCCCTCAGAGAAGTCTTGGCACATGCTTCTATCGTCAAAATCATTCATGGCGCGGACTACGACATCCGGAGCCTCGACCGGCACTGCGGATTTCGTGTCCGCAACCTGTACGATACCGACATTGCTGCCCGCTTTGCCGGTTTGACCCGGGTCGGGCTGGCAGCCGTCATCGAAGACCTGCTGGGAGTAACTATCCCTAAGAGCAAGCGGCTCCAGCGAGCTGACTGGGGGCGGCGCCCGCTCACCGCCGAGGCCCTTGACTACGCCGCTACTGATGTCCGCTATCTGTTCGCCGTGAAAGAGGCTCTGGATCAACGGCTCCATGATCTGGGGCGTACGGAATGGATCGCCGAGGAGTGCGCTCGACTCGAAGAAGGGCGATACACCGCACGCAATCTGGAGACTGCATACCTCTCGGTGAAAGGAGTCAAGGACCTTGACGGACGTGGTCTTGCCATTCTCCGAAGCCTGTTTCTGTTTCGAGAAGAAGAAGCCCAACGCCAGCATAGACCGCCCTTCTTCATAATGCCCGATGCTGCTCTGATCTTCCTCGCCACCAGTCCCACAGCGGCCCTCTCAGATGTTCCTGGTCTCGGGCAGACCGGGCTACAACGGTTCGGGCGTGGCCTCCAGCAAGCCCTGCGCGTGGGCCTGGCTGCGCAGCCCATCAGCAGGCCGCCTCCTATTACAGACGAACGCATGAGTCGAAAACAGATCCAGCGTCTAGACCTCCTCAAGGCTTGGCGAAAATCGCTGGCCGCCACCCTTTCCGTGAACCCCTCGCTCCTCTGGCCCATGGTCAGCTTGGAACGACTTGCAAAGGCGCCTGATGCGTTTGGCTCCGAGCTTAACTCCGCTGACATTCGTCGCTGGCAACGCAATTGTTTCGCCTCCACCCTCCGTTCCTATTTGGAATCACTGCCATGATAACAACTTGGCATTGTTCGGTCTTGAGACCTTCGAACATCAGTGAGGCTAGCCCCGAATAGAACATTTTTATAGTGCTCTAATTTGATGCATCGAAAAGACTATCCATATAGTCTTTTCCCTTTATACTGTTCTAAATAGTTTCATTCAGTGAATTTGAATTTACTATACGATAACACAGAATCCGCAGACCTAATTTAAGAACCTCTGCTCGCCTTGTAAGGTCTTCTGATACCTGATATACGGTAGTTTTAGTATCTCAGGAGATTGATGTGATGCCGTAACCGTTTTGTTTCGCAGTTGCTCATTATATCAATTTCGTGGTGGGTGACTTCTCGTCTCATAGTCACATCACGGTACGTACCGTTTATATTTAATAATGCATAACATCTGTAACGGCTGATATCATAGTGCTATATTGATAAATGGTGTTATCTTTAGTGGAGCAAGGTCTCCTGACACAGATGCTGATGCCACTGGAATTAGCATACACGTTAGCATAGACGTATGCTAATTCCCCCCTTAAGTGAAAGACCACCTGCCTTCAATTCATTCGTCAGTCAATTGTAGGTAGCTCTAAGCTGTTCAAGTAATTGTGTGTTCTGCCGTATATTCGCCAGGCTCGTAATAATGTAATTATGCAAGTCCTGTTCATTCAGCTCAAAACCAAAACCCTCAACAAGTAATTTAACATTCGTCCACCACAAAATCATATCCACTACAGCTTCATACTCAAAATTTGAAGGTTTCGAACCTAACTTCCAAACTGTAAGAGTGTCAGAAATACCGTTCATGGTTATCTCGAACTTAACTTCTTTTTTACTCTTTTTCTTATTGGTTATCCCGTGCTTATACTGGATATGTCCGGAAAGCCCCGCTCTGTTTCTAAAGGTTTCCTCACAATATGGACAGGTCACCCCTTTGTAAAGTGGATTATTAGCTTGAGAATTATACATTTTCACCCCTCCTTATACTGTGATATATACGCTATAGATATATACGCCGATATATACGATAAAAGGATGCTAGCAAGCTTTTCCAGTAGTTTATTATGCATATATATCACCTCCATAAAGCAGAAAACTTAAAATCAATAGGGCATGTGCTGTTCCAATTCTCAAGCCGGCACGTGCTGTAGTCTTATTTGGTGAAGAACGGCATTATTTTGCATGTATTATATAAATAGTTATAACTACACTTGACTATTTATCTATTGTATTATATAGTATATTACAATTCTTATTACACTACAATACTTCAGAAGGAGATTAGCATGCGAGACATATCGTTTTCTATACCGGTATCGGGAGTAATCAATTTTGATGGAGAATCTATTACGCTAACAATAGATAAGACAGAAACAACGATACACATCGAACCGGAATCTCAAAAGGGGAAGCATATATTGCTGGAACCGGGTAAGACTATGTACGACCTCGTTTTGGAAACTGCCCGGGAGGTTGTTAAAGACGAATTCGAAGAAAACTGGTTCACCGCAGCTCAACTCTACCACGCTGCGTTACGAAAGAATCCGGAGTTAAAGAGAAACAGCTGGAACTCCCACGTTATCGGCTCTGCCCCGAATCACCCATCCTACCATCATTTTGCTTCGCGCCACCGGTATTTCCGTTATCTGGGAGAGGGTAAGTATTCTCTTGACCCCAGCATTGATCTCTAGACAAGTCTATTGAGAGTAAATTCGGGCAAGGCAAGACCGCACAGGGAGGCATGAAATGCTAAAGAGTAAGGTATCTTCAGAGAAAGCCACAAAGAATACAACACTTCAGATGATTGGTCTGACCAGAAGCAGCAGTCAGGAGGTGGCGGACGGTTATGGTCCGTCCATACAGAAGAGTGAGCTTATGGCCGACGCCGGGAGCCATGGGTATCAGATGGATTCTGTACGTGACATCATTGAACCGGCTACTATCCAACTGGAAGAGAGAGACTTGTTCAATGGGGTCATGGCTGAAGCGGTAAGCCTCAAGAAGGAAAACAGGTGTGATGGCCTCTGCTTCTCACGCTGCGATAGACTGAGCCGACGTTTTGACGCTGCCCTGCAGATAGCACTCGACTGTAAGAAGAACGGACTAGCCCTCCGCTTTGTACGTGAGAACCAGTGGCTGAAGCCTGATGATGAACCACTGCAATTTGTCCTCTTTGTCCTGCAGGCTTTCGGTGTGCATACTCAGTCCGGTATTTCAATGGCCAACCTGCAAGAGGGACGCCGTCGCGCAGCGTCTGAAGGTAAGCTTCCAGGCGGTGCTGGCCGTGGGATGCTCGGCTATACTCTTGTGGGTAAGAAGTTCACAGCTAACTCATTCATCAATATTGTCGATGAGATACTGGACAAGGCCTTAAGCGGAGAAAGCATTAACGGCATTACCAGGGTGTTACAGGAGAGGGAAGTGAGGGCCCCAGTCAGTAACAAGATAATAACACGTGCCACGGTGGCCAGTGTTCTGCGTAATGCCCGGCGCTACGCCGGGATATGGCACTGGGGTGGATACGAACTGAGGGACCTGATTCCTTCGCGGATAACAGAGGAGCAAGCGGAGCGCATACTGGCCAATCTGAAGCGTAACCGTGAAAAGAGTTTTGGGTTCGGCAAAGGAAAATGGCTGACCTCACGGGTCGTCTGCGGCGTATGCGGACACAGGTATACCCTCAACACAGGGAATGGCTGCACCTGCATGCGCTCTAACCCCATAGTAACTCAACCTCCATGCGACAACGTAAGAATCCCCTGGCGCAGACTTAGCTTTACTGTTTGGGATACTTTTATTCAGGCAATGACGGGCTTCGATGCGCTGGAACTGTGTGTCAGGGATAAACGACGCGCCTGGAAAGCTCAAAGAGCAAAGATAGAGCGACAGGTCAAAGTCCTTGAAGAACAGAGCAGGCATCTTGAACAGAAAAGGCGACATTACTCCTGGCAGCAGGCTGAGGGCATAATAAGCGAGGAAGAACTGCGGATGGCATTCAAGCAAATAAAGTCAGAGGAGAGCGTAATCAATGAACAGATAAGCCGATTGGAGCAGTTCAGGCGGGAGCCGGCACCGATGGATATGGCCACTTTCAAGAAGCTGGCTGCATTCTGGCCGGGTGAGATAATCAGTAACTTGGTTAAGGCCACTGACGATGTGAGGGCCAGGTTCGCGGAGATGTTTGACTTGCATGCGATCATACGTCCCGACGGACATCCGGATGGTTATCATGTTGATTTAACGGCTAACATCCCTCTCGAAATGGAAGGTGATAAGCCTGGTGCCTATGATATGGTGTTCAGATCATCGGGATGTTTGCCCAGCCATGCGTACAAATATTAGATTACCTTTTGCCTTCTCCATTAAGTGAAAGGTACCACTGCAAGCACCTCTAATAGCTGTCAATACTGGCAACTTATAGTGAAGGCGAAATCTGTATCACCTCAGTATTCCCTCTTGATACCTTGCGTGAGTCTATTTTATTGACTATAGACCGTGCGGAAGCTCAATACCATACTTTTCGGCAACATTCCGCAGTTTATTGATTGTTACCTCGGGAAGAGGAATACCGTTCTGGAAACGTTCGTCATAAGTTCTCCATTCGGGTTCGCCAGGAACGAATATCTCACCGAACCCTTCAGCTTTGGGCAGAGCCTTGAGACCATCAATAAGATTATCAATGTGCTCTTTATATTCCTCAACATCAGTAAATGTGCTTATATCGATAGCGACCACAACACTATTCTGGATACGACGGCGGATATTGTCAGGATTGCCAGCCAGAGCACCCAACCCCCAAGGTTTTTCTTTACCTAGCAATATGGGTTCCAGCTTTGGATTGTTCGCCATTACGCTCGCCAAGCACTCCAGCATAATTGACAGTCCGGAGCCTTTTGGTCCGCCAAGAGGTAGCAAAGTAGCCGCCTCTGCCGGGTTGGTGGTAGGATTACCATCTCCGTCTAATGCCCAATCTTGCGGAATGGAAACACCTTTATCCCTGGCGACGAAAATTTTTGAGGCAGCTGAAACACTCGTTGCCATATCCAGGATTAATGGGCGGTGGCGTTTTGCCGGCACAGAAATGGCTATCGGGTTGTTACTTATCCCTGCAACCTTGGCGCCATAAGGTGCCGTATTTGTACCACTGCATACCCAGGCTATTCCTGCCATGCCCTTCTCTGCTGCCATTAGAGGGTAGTAACCCATTGCTCCTTGATGTGTAGTATTACGGATTAAAGCCCAGCCAATACCTACTTCTCTCGCTTTCTCTATCACCCGGTCCATAGCAAAAACGGTAACCACCGGTCCAAGCGCGTGATCCGCCTCAATAACCAAAGTGGCGGGTGTTTCCTTAACAATCTGAATGTTAGGTTTTACCTTCATGTGGTGTATAGCTATAGCTTCCACATACCATGAAATTTGCTGTACACCGTGAGAATCTACTCCTCTCAAGTTCGCCCATATGAGAGCATCAGACTCGGTTTCCGCATCTTTAGAAGGCATTCCCGCTTCCACGAATATCTTCTTTATGAACTCCTTTAGAGCGCTCCAGGCTACGCGAATTTCATCTTGTGCCATAATTCTCTCTCTTTCCGATAACTCCAAAATCCAATCTCATGTTATTGTACTACTTTTGACCTGCTCCCATTAAATGGCCCCACCTTTTAAGTTAGTGTCACCGGCATAATAGCTTCAGTGCAGACCGTCAGCGATAATGGGACACAAAAAGGGTTACGAAAACCGTATAGTTGGGGGTGGTGTAAGCTCCGTGTGAGGTAGTAGACTAACCTCAATATGGAAAAGAGCTAATGTGTCCCAGAAAATCGAAGATAAAGCTGAGGCCGCCGAGGCCAGAAGCCGGCAAACCAGGGACTTTATGCAGCGGGTTAGAGTGGCAGCCAGGCGCAAATACACCTCGGAGGAGAAGGTCCGCATTGTACTGGAGGAGTTCCGGCGCGAGGTGGCAGTAAGGGATCTCTGCCACCGGGAAGGAGCGGCTTACCCGGGATTCCGTAAGAGACACGTCAAGGGATCGAGCAGATAAAGCGGGAGAGCACCGACCTGAAGCATCTGGTGGCATAACCTGTCCCTGGAAGTTTACCGTCTTAAAAAAACGGCTATTCCTCTACTGGAGGACCACAACGGCGACGGCAAATGAGTACTTTGGAAAAAGCTGCTATCCTGAGAATGGTTGAAACCATGTTCAGGCACAATCGGCAGGCACTATCCGAACTAAGGAACTTATTCCAGCGGTGCCACTCATCTTATTTGGTAGCACCGCAGAAATATCATAGATTCGCAACTTTTTCCCTCCTAAGTTTATGACTCCTTAACATCGAATTGCTTAGAATAGTATATTAACAGGATTAAAGGGGGGGGGAAACATATACCCGGGCGGTAAGTAATGTTTTACGGAATGGCCGATTTTTTCAGATTAGCGGTCAGGACCGTCCGGGGGAAGCCTTGGTAACGTGTGTGTCAAAGCCGGAGACGAACGCGGCCACGGCGATAGAGCAAAATTGTGTGCCGCAGCACTTATGCACCTCGTTGAGGGCGTCTTCGGTACTCATAGCGGCCCGATAGGAACGATTGCTGGTCATACTATCAAATGCGTCGGCAACCGCCAGTAACCGAGCGCCCAGAGGGATATCATTACCCATCAGGCCGTCCGGATAACCGGTGCCATCATACTTCTCGTGATGGTGCAAGACGAGCTTTCTTGCTTCTTCAAGAAAAGAGATACCCTCCATTATGCTGGCGCCTATCCCGGGGTGCTGTCGTATAATATCGAATTCTTCAGGGGTCAGGCGACCAGGCTTGCACAATATGTTATCTGGTATGCCTATTTTACCTACGTCATGAAGAATTCCAGCATACTCTAGAATCTCCAGTTCCTCCCGTGACATGTTGAGTGACCTGGCTCCCATCAAGGCTAACTCCGTTACTTGCTGTGAATGGCCGCGGGTGTAATGGTCCTTGGCATCAATAGATGCTGCCAGGGCCTTGATGGTACTCTTGTATCCATCCACCACTTTCAGGTTTAGTTTGGTGTTTTCAATTGCCACAGCGACATTTTGGGTGAGAGAGCTGCTGACGTAAATTACCGGTGGCATCAATAGTGGATACATTATATTAAGGATATACCCTCTATCAAAAGTGAGGAAACTAACCACGAGATAGCCAGTCAATAAAACACCCACTATTACTCCCCCCCAACGAAGCCCGAAGTGAGGCAAGGCAAATCCAGTGATACCTAAGAGCAGAAACAGAATCAGGAGCGTTGTCCCCATGCCGGTTTCGACCAGGAACTGATTCTTCAGGATATTGTCCACCGTGGCGGCTTGAATATAAACGCCAGGTATCTTGCCGGATGATGTCGGAACTGACCACTTATCAAGCTCACCGGTAGCTACCATTCCGACTAGTACGATTTTGTTTTCCACGGCCATGGGGTCAAAATTACCGCTGATAACATCCCCGTAGGAGATATAAGGACGACTGGAATCTTCAGGAGCGAAGTTTATCCGGTAACTGTAGGCAGTATTGACCGGTATAGCACGGTCCAGTAAATGGAGCACTCCATCTTCCCTCAGATACTCTTGAGGGAGCGGTACCGAAAACAGCGCATGAAGTACCGCCAGGCTAAAGGCGGGGTAGAGTTGGCCATTACCATCTCTAATTACTAGCGGTAGGCGCCGTATCGTTCCATCAGAGTCAGGTAGTATATTACCATGACCTACGATAGTGCTCGCCTGTTCCAGTGGAGATGTCGGCGATAAGATATGAGTGTAAGTAATTATGGGATCAGTCGACGATTGAGGCTGAGTACCGACCAGAGGTAGGACCAGATTGCCGGCGCTTTTCATCGCTGCGGCCAACATCTCATCATCAGACGTACTGTCGGCAAAAAGAATATCAAAACCAATTACACTCGCTTTGGCTTTACTAAGATTGTTAATGGCTTTGGCGTGGAGACTGCGAGGTATGTTTACCCATCTGCCGTGAGTTTCCAGGGTATCATCGTCTATACCAACGACAACAATGTTTGGCGAAGGGGGTTCAGGTACGAAAAGCTGGTCGGACAGCCATAAGTTTAGACTGTAAAAAGGTTGAACTAAGGCCAAAAAAAGAATCAACAGGCAACCTACCCCCAGCAGTATCAAAGTGCGGCAGAGAGGTCTCGGTTGCCGCCGGTTTCCTTTACCCTTGACGGCAGTGTTGGTGATCACTTACTTGCACCTTGGTGCAAGTAGTGCCAGTGTGTGATATCCTGATAAACCGTAGGATCGAATCTGGCTATACTCCCCATGCCATTATTATATTAATATTATTCTTTGTTTACTGCTGGTCTTTTGTACCTCGATTATCATTTGGGTGCTCTTCTTTTTTACCACCAACAGGGTAATCATCGCCCCGGATGTTCCCGGTCCTGTCCTCTTTCTCATCGTCTGGTTTACCCTTATCTTTTTTATCTTTCTTGTCCTCTGGTTTACCCTTATCTTTCTTATCCTCTGGTTTACCCTTGTCGTCTTTATCTTTCTTGCCTTCTGGTTTACCCTTATCTTTTTTATCTTTCTTATCCTCTGGTTTACCCTTGTCGTCTTTATCTTTTCTATCTTTCTTATCCTCTGGTTTATCCTTGTCGTCTTTATCTTCTTTATCTTTCTTATCCTCTGGTTTACCTTTTCCACCCTTGGTATCTTTATCATCGTCTTCACTTTTATCGATAAAAGTTCCGTCATCTTCATCAGGTCCTTCATCATTTGCGGTGTCCCCAGAAGTAGCGCTTTCGGTTTCTGATGGCTCGTCCGAGCCTGAATTTCCCTCGGCCAGATGGGGTATACCTTTTTCTGGGTACTTATCACCCATCTGTCCTGCGGTACTTATTTCTCCTCCCGTGAGGTAGCCACCATCAACATTTAAATTAAGATGAATCAGCCACCCGCTATTCTTTGAACCGGCCCAGTTTCCTTTGTATTCAAAAATTACTACCCCCCTGGATTTACCTTGAATATTGAATCCGGCAACTCCTTCGTCTAAGTACCGAAGGGTAATAATATATTCACCATCGATTGGCTCCGATATATGTATCATCTGGGCTGTTTCAAAGGGAGATGATGCTTGAGAACCAAGTATCTGGTTATAAGATTCACCATCGGGCAGCATACCTGTACTGGAACTGTTAGGATCGGTTACCGAGCCGATTGCTGGCATATCGATGGTAATGATAACCTCCGACTTAGGGTCTGGCAGCGTCTCTGGTAGAGAGGGCACTGCCCCGGTTTCTATGTGTGTCTGCAGGTTGGCTGGTAAGTATACTTCTTCACCCTGCGCTATCACACTGACTAATCCTTCGGTCGTGGCTACTCTGGTGCCCCCCGCTTCTTCTACCTCAGTGCTAAACAGGGTACCTCTTACTATCGCCGTGGCAGACGGTGTCTCAATCCGGTAATGGGAGCCTGAGTCGGTCATCTTAACTACGCGACTCCACGTCCGTCCCAGCCACTGTGTCAACACAATTGTGGCGGGCTTTCCGTCGGTAAGTTCCACTTTCTGGATTTCCACGATAGTATCTGGTTCAAGTTTGATAGTACTACCTTCAAAGAAAGTAAGCAGCGCATGGGAATCTGAGCCCGTCTTTACCCGTGTACCTGCATCTAAAACATCACCATCATTGCCGCGCTGACTTTTGTCTTCACCTGGATCTTGAATTTCGACAGTTCCGGAGAGTATATTCAGCGTACTTTGCGAAGCTAAAGCCGGGGTAGGGGACGTAAAATAAGACACTCCTGAAAAGATTAAGGCAAAAATTACCATCACCGCCATTGTTACTGGAATAGCCACTTTCTTGGCCTGAAGAACCGGTTGCCATATTTTTTGACTCACCACCCTCAGTCCATCTACTATGGCCGCTCCCGGTTTTGACTTAGTTGTTCTCTCCTGAGCAGACTGCTGCCGAATCCTGCTCATCAAGCGTGCCTTGGCGGCTCTTTGAAATTTATCTGAAGGGCTTACTCTGGGCAGGAAAGAGACTGAATGAACCATATTCAGCAGCGACTCGATTTGGCTCCGCATTTCCGGGTATCTTGCCAGACAATCCTCAACCGACTCGCCCTGACGCAGCCTTGCAATGCACTCTTCTAAGACCCTGGCTGGGTTATTTCCCATTTCTACCCGTTTAATCTCCTCAAATTTGTCCGTAGTGTGTCCAGCGCTCTCATTTGTAATATCCGGATAGCCCCTTGGCTTTTCCGGATAACTTGCTCAATTTCCTGGTTATCCAGGCCTTCGATAAATTTAAGCACGATTACCTGCCTTTGATTTTCAGGTAATAAAGCGATAGCATCCATCACCTGTCGGTGCTCTAATTTTGTTTCCAGTTTCGCCGTATCATCAATAATCCCGGCTGCAGTCTCTGTATCCAGGAAAAGCTCCTTTTTCCGGCTACGAAACACATCAATCATGCTGTTATGAGCAATTCGGTACAGCCATGCCGAAAATGTTTGTTCTTTCCCTTTACAGGAATGAATTGAATTCCAGGCTTTAAAAAACGCATCCTCCGTGATATCTTCAGCAGTCATCTTATCTCTGACTTGGTAAAAAATATATCGATAAATAGGTTCCACGTAGATCATATAAAGTTCTCCGAAGGCTTCAGAATCACCACCTATGGCTTTTTGTACCAGCTTTACAACTTCGTTCTGGTCACGAGTGAAGGGCCCAGGAAGTCCCGATGCTTTATTGGTCTCGACATATTTATTACGTTTATCAGTCATAGTTTGTTACACTTTAATTATTGTATTTTCAGGTGATACGTCGAAACAAAGCTTGGTAGACCGGAAAAGTAAATCGTTGATTTGCAGTTGTAAGGCGTGGAATAGTTTGAAGTAGAAGGTTAATGGAAAAACGCTAGCAATAAGAGTGGCCGCGGTTAAATTAGTAGAGAGACATCGTTTTCTAATTAAACACATCAGCAAGTGAGTTTATTGTGTATTCGGTAATTTTGTCAAGAAGTGACCAAATCATCTTCATTCTATGGTCACAACTTCCGAAATGTGTTCCCCTTCAGTATCCGGGTGTGATTTGTGACCACTGTATGACAATAAAAGTATTGGGGCATCAAGGTACAGTGAGAAATGAAGGTTTGCATCTGTAGCCGAGTCAGTACAGGTCAGCAGGACACCACGAGTCAATCAGTAGCTCTTTCTGAGTGGGCAAAACAATGTGCCTTTGAGGTTGCTAAAGTCTATGAAGAGGAAGAATCAGCCTGGAAGTCTGGTCACCAGAGAATGTTAGCCAGCCTTATAGCTGATACTAGGCAGAGAAGGTTTCAGGCGGTATTGGCCTGGGCGTTGGATCGCCTGAGTCGTGAAGGTGCTTTGGCGATACTAAAGTGACCTGCCCCCCAAAAAGGAGTTCCGTCTTATTGAATAAAATGAATTAACAGACAGAACAATCCTTTTCTGAAATTTAAAGAGACGGAGTTAAATCAGATAATTCTGGGCAAAGAATGTGAAATTATATAATCTCACTGTTGTTTTCAAGAATTTACGCTATTTCAGTTTTTAAGAATCTAAATTGCACTTCGATTATAAGTATCTCATGCACTAATAATTCGAAACATTATTTGAGCATCTAACGGTTTACAGGTTTCATTCTCGCTATCGTTTTTCCTTTATATAATTGAAGAAAAATATTTCTTAACCAACCCTCGTCTAATTTTGGGTAATCTTCTCTATTGTGTGCTCCCCGTGTTTCTGTTCTTAATCGTGCGGCTAAGGTAACAAGATAGCCAACTGTTAGAAGATTTTCGACCCCTAGAAGATTAGCAAGCGTCTTAAAAGTTCGATCGCCCCTAGACCATAGGTTGAGTATCTTATTTTCTTTGATTTCATTAAGCATCTGGCTAGCTTTTTGTAGACCGTCTTCGTTCCTAATATCCCCTACATACCTGCTCATGATTTTTGTGACCTCGCCTTGTACCTCGGCAGGATCAAACCCATTATCCCTTTCTAGAATTTCAACGATACGACTTCTTGCAATATCAATTTGGCTTGATGATAAAGGATTATTTGAAATCGACAGTGCTAGCTTTGCTGCATACTCACCCGCTATTGCCCCAAAGACTTGGGTTTCTGTTAAAGCATTTCCTGTGAGACGATTGGCGCCATGGGTTCCAGAGGAGACTTCACCAGCAGCAAAGAGTCCGACGATACCGGTTTCACACCTGTCATTGATAGCCACACCTCCCATAAAGAAATGGGCTCCAGGCGCCCATTCATACGGCTGCCATGTTGGATCAAAATTTTCCGCAGCACAGGCTTTCATAAATCCTTCAAACTTGTCTAATTCCTCTCTGGGAACCCCAGATAAGTCACCAAAAATGCCTCCATGCGGGCTACTTCGTCCTGCCTGTATCTCTCTTTGAGCACATATTGCCATGGCATCGCGAGTGACGAGTTCCAATTTCTCACGATAATATTTCCTCATATAACGTTCGCATAATCCGTTGTAGAATCTGCCCCCCAAGGTCACAAGACCATCTGCCGGAGGTGGCATACCTCGTAAACCACTAGGATAAATCAAGCATGCCCTAGTCTGAACAAATTCCATATCTTGCAGTCGTGCCCCTGCTTTATATGCAAGAGCGTATCCGTCGCCTGTCAAACCAGGTGGATTTGTAGTTAGAGAATACAAATTACCTGCTCCACCAGTCGCAAGAATTACTGCTTTTGCCTTTATTAGTAAAATGGTATCTGTTTCCAGTTCCAGACCTATAGCACCGACAACTGTTTTTTCTTCTTTGATAAGATCAGTTATCATAACCTGTTCGATGACATTAATAGCGAGCCTCTTCACTTCTTTTACTAGTCCTTTGATAAATCCTCCTTGATAGCGCTCAAATGCGACAACGGCGCGTGGGATTGAGCTACCAGTATACGGGAATAGTTTAAAATTCTTCCCTTGTTTTTCAAACACTGTCCCGTACTGCTCAAGATCTTTAATTCGTTCACTTGCATGACTGACAAGAAGTTTAACGAATCTCGGGTTATTTAAGCTATGCCCCCCGTGAATCGTGTCTTCAAAATGAAGCTGGGGGGTGTCCTGTTCATCGAAAGCTGCCGATATTCCTCCCATGGCCACAGTAGTACAACCAGAGGGGAAGTTTCCTTTAGCAACAACTAGAACTTCAGCACCCGCATTACGAGCCTCAATGGCGGCTCGTAATCCCGCACCGCCAGCGCCAATAACTAAAACGTCTGCTTCTAAAACTCTTTGCTTAATCTGCGTTTGTAGTTTACCCACGTATTTTTGCCCCCTTTCCCTTGCTAGAATATATCAGATTTAAAGACGTACAACTATATGATAATATATACATCACCATGTAAGAGACTTTCCATGGTTTTTAACCTTCTGAGTTTGTTCCTTAATCCGATTTCGCTGGGACGTAACGGCTGAGTTGTTGAGTTGATGTGAGATAATCTTGCCGAGCCTAATTAATGAAAGTACACTCTTAATTAGACTGCTGCGTAAACTTATTATTGGCAATGACATCACTATGGAGTATAACAGAAAAATCCAATATGTAATCGAGCAAGCCGGATTACAAAAGGGCAACGAGAGACACAACATGCGTTACAAAACAATGAGGCCTTTGGCGGTGGGTATTTAGGGCAAAACCGCATTTGGGTGTGTTGGTATTAAATTCCCAAAGGCATAACCGCAATAGTGCTATTTGCCACCAGATCCCTGCTCAACGAATTTAATTATTTGCTCTTTGCTTAACTCGGCAAGCCCTAAAGATTCAAGAGTCCGACCGGTTTTTCTGTAATCTTCTTGGTTAAGCACTGAAGCAATTGTAATAATTGCATTCATTGTTGGTGTGGGCACCCCTAGTTTTTCTCCTAGCTCTGACATGGGTACTAAGCCATAGGGTACATCCTCCGTAATATATCTATGTTTAAGCGTTTGCGGCCCAAGTGCGGTATTGTGAGTTTGCGCCCACTCGAAATCATCTTTAGCCTTTGTTCGTGGCTGGCTTGTTTTGCCGCCTAAAGTACTAACCAGAGCAGCCATCTCATCGGCAATAGCTGCTTCAACATTGTTTACGGCTGGAGTGTGCCCCTCTCGACGCAAGCGGAACTCACAGTTAGCATACAAGTTTGCGTATTCAATACGTCCTGTATTAAGTACTGTAGCGGCTGGATGAATAATAAAGTTACCGTTATTTAATGCCGTGACTAGGACATTTTCGGCTGGAGAAAATAGAGGGTACAGTTTAAGGAATTCTTTAAGCGCTAAAGGGGTATCCTTAGCTGGCAGCGCGCAGATGAGGCGAACCTTCTTAGCTATACCTAAAGAAGAGGTCCCAAACCAGGGTCCAAACCCATAGACTGCGCTCACACTTGATGGACCCGTTAGCCTTGTCCCGTAAGGCATTGTATTTAGTTCATATACCGTAATATTACAACGAATTGCTTTCTCATCCAGTAATTTACGTAACCGCAGAGAACCAAAGTTCCCTGGTGATATAACAAGAACTTGCCCATCTGCTAGGTGGGGAATCATGGTATTGAAAAAAAGGTCATGCCCGAAGGCCGGGACTGCCAGGATAATCAACCGTACATCGGTGATAGCTTCTTTCATATACGTAGTGACCTTATGAATTCTAGCTACCTGCCGCCGATCTGTAACTTGATCCTCTATCTCTACTGCCGCCTTCTCAAGGGTAGTTCTAAAAGCATCTTTAAACTGTGGGTGTTCATAGAAATTTACTTTGTACCCGGCCAGACTTAAGTCGGCAGCAAAGGTATGTCCAGCATTTCCACCTCCCAAAACTGCGATAGGTTGGTTTAACATATTTTCCCTCCTTAGAAAACAATTCTTTTACTTCACCGAAACAATTATGGGATTGGCAGGTTTAAAAGCCATTAATGTTCACTTAAGATGGAGCATGACCAAGACCACTACAAGAACTGGAGAGGCAAGATAGGATCCACTGATAGAACAACCTCTACCATTTGAGATTACAGCGTACACAGCCATACAATATGTTCCTATAGTACCTGCTTCATCTGCTTCAGAAGCACAAACTATCTCTCCAAATTATCCCTGGAATCGATTTGAGCAAGGTGATAGACAAGATTAGCCTTTCTAGAAAAGCACATTTATATTCCCTCAAGCAAGATCACAGGTTCTTACTCCTCAATAAGCCAAGTACCGACCGATCTAGAACCCTCGAAGTATGAACTGCATTGGCCACTACCACCGGCCACAGCTATGTGAAAGCAATCAGGGCTCGAAACAATTGGGAATGGAAGCCCAGGGTTGTTTTCCAAGATGGTAGCCAGCTCAGGGTACTCTTGCATCACAATTTTAGGCTCCTTGCCGTACATTAAAACCTCAAGAGGCAACTCGGCATGTTCGAAAAGATATTGCTTTATAGACGCTTTTGTCCAACCATCCCTGGCTAAGAGCCCCGCATTATTGGGATTCAAAAGGAATAAGTTTTGTCCTCGACCTGTTCTGCCTTGCAACTCCGGGTCGTTTTTGTCCCACTCGCCTCTACGAAACAGCCACCTTCCATTAGTACTATTCGCGCGGCTTGCTACCCAACCTAAACCCTTTACAAAGCTTTCTCCCGTATTACTTGCCAAATCTCCAAAGGTACACATCCCCCTGACAAAGAAAACAGTAACCGTATTGGTATTTTTGTCGTAGCCTTTTTCTACATGATATGGTTCCCAGGGGCTTTCTTCCTCATTCTCTGCGACGCAACACGTATAGCTAAGAGAATTTCCAATCGTGCCCATGCTCATGACTCCAGGATAACCCATCCCTATATTCATGATTATTAGGCTCAATGCGCGTCCAATTACAATATTGGCATAATTGCAGGATCCCGGGTCCAAGGCACCATTCTTGGAGTTGATATTGAGCTTTTTGGCAATGGGCCCATTGATCAAAAAAACTGGCGCTTGCGCTCCTGTTGACATCACGTAAGAATGCAGGTCAACTGAAGGTTGAGTAATGCACCGCACCGCCGCAATCACCACTGGCATATGCTCTGGCCTGCAGCCCGCCATGACAGTATTAATGGCAATTTTTTCCACCGTGGCAATCCCATGCCCTGGGTCAACAACAGCTATTGCCTGCTCCCGACCTAAACGTGTACCGGTCAGCATCTGCTCGACAGCCTTTGGAGTGGGGGGTACTAGAGGGAAACCATCACTCCATCCCTCACTCAGAAAATGCCGATTCATTTTTTCTGTAGCATTGAGCAAATCATCACCCTGAATAGTGATTATTTCACTGGGTAGTGCTGCTTCGACCTCGGCTTCATCGACTTGTTTGGTAAGACCTTCAATAATTTGGGCAATCGAATTTTCAACCAATTTAAGAATGGTCTCTTTGGTTTCAAAGTAAGTCTCCTGCTGGAGCTCGGCCAAAGCTACATTCTTAAAGCCATTCACTTTAGCAGTTGCTTTTGCATCTGCGACAAAACCGGGAGTAACCCAAGCTACAGTAGGAAGCCCTCGCTTTTCCATTTCAAGCATGTCATGGACAAGCCACGACGTACACGACCCTCAGTCAGCTACAGCTCCGATTATAGCATCGCATTCCTTTTGCATTGAGTCCAACTGTTCGGCAGAGGCTCGCCGTACCAAAGTTCCCAAAGCGCCTGTGTATTGCTTAAAACGAATATCCTTGAACTTATCAGCAAGCAATTGTATCGTAAATCCATTTAAGTCATCTCCACCTGGTTTGCCATCCCAGAATAGACCAACAGTCTTACTGCTAAGATCGGAAAATCTAGCTGCTAGCTTATTCTTTGATTCCCTCAATCCCTTTATCTCAGCTACTGGATTCAATATCTCAAGATTTTCCATGGTTTATCTCCTTCCTACTTATGCATCAGATTGTATCATAAAGAATAAACCCGTAGGCATTGAAAATGCTATTAAAACTGCCTACCATATATTACGAATCAGTAATACATACCTTACAATTTAGTAAACTTCACGGTAGCTATATGTCCGGTTGTCGGCTGATGCCTATTTTGTTTCAGCCATGTACGTACTGGGCGAATACATATAATCGTGTTTATTTGCATAATTTTTGTACACTATTTTACAATAAGGAACACTTTAAGTAGTATATTGGATGAAAGTTAACATTCTGTTTTCGGTTGAGGGGGCAGATAGTGTGCAAGGTGGGTATCAGATAGCGGAGTATCAAATGGCGGAGGGAGTACAATCAGGTACGTCCTCGCAGCTCGTTAGGCGACCGGCCGCCTGCTCCTGAGGCCAGAATACCGGTAACTCTAACTTAAATTAAAGAGTGGTATCTTTTATGGGGACAGGGCAATTTAATTATTCCAAAAAACAGGCATATTGAAAGGCTGGGAGGAATATGAAAGCAGATTATGACGTGATTATTGTCGGGTGTGGTCCCGCCGGATTATCAGCAGGCTTATATGCTGGTAGAGGTAGGCTTAAGACACTGCTTTTAGGGAATGAAAGTGCCGGAGGTCCTGTCAGAGGCTATAAACTAGTGGAAAACTATCCTGGGTTTCCAGATGGTATCTCAGGCTCTAAGCTGAGTCTGGAAATGATGAAGCAAGTTATGAAATATGGCTTAGAGTTTAAGTTAGCCGAGGTCGAGAGAATCGAGCTGAAAGAGGACTATAAACTAGTTAAGGCCAAGATAATTAGGGGTGACGAAGTTACTTATCTAACTAAGGTCGTCATTATTGCTGGAGGTGCTCAGCCCAAGAAACTAGGCTTATCAGGAGAGGATAAATTTATAGGTAAGGGAGTGAGCTATTGTGGGGTATGCGATGCGCCTCAGTTTACTGAGCGAGTGGTAGCAATAGTCGGCGGTGGCAATGCGGCGGTTAGTGAAGCTCTCCATCTTAGCAAATTTGCTTCTCGGGTTATACTAATACATCGGCGTAATCAGCTCCGGGCTACCAGAATTCTACAGGAAAAAGCTTCTGCCGAACGCAAGATAGAATTCATTTGGAATACCGTAGTAGAAGAAATCAAGGGCAAAGATTCTGTAGAGAAGATCGAGCTTCGTCATGTGACCACTAGACAAAAATCTACCCTAAATGTCGGCGGGATCTTAATCCGAATCGGTCTTAAGCCGCGTACCAGCTATTTGAAAGGTATTTTATCTCTGGACAGCGAGGGACAAGTGTTAGTAAATGAGAAAATGGAAACGTCTGTGCCAGGGATTTTTGCCGCCGGCGACATAAGACATGGCTCAGCTAAACAGATAGCTACTGCTGTAGGAGATGGAGTAACTGCCGCTCTATCGGCCGAAAATTTGATAACGTCAAAATATTAAGAGGTGTTTGAGGTGTGGAGTAGGACATGAAATTAGGAAGGTGGTATCTATAGTGAATCACTCATCAAATCAAATTGTTCAACCGGTAGTAAAGGGAGTATCTTATTTTTTGGTGCATGTACCTAGCATGGTTCGTCATGGCTCTAAACCGTCTCGGGAAATAGTAAAAGACCCTTCTTTGGTAAAGCCGCTATTAGAGCACTTGTGGACTTTTGAAGATGCCGTAGCTTACCCACCTAACCAGGTTTTTATCGGTAATCTCGATCCTGATGACTTGTTACGTATCCCGTCTCCTTGGTATAAAAATCCTATTGCTAACAACTCCCGGTGGGGTTCCTTCGGAGAAATCATGCCTGAAGAAGAGTTCTGTGGAATGATGAAAATATGTGATGAATTCCAACTTATTCTTATGGAAGAGAGCTTTCTTCAAGAGACAGCTTTAAAATTGAAGAAGCATCCTCTGTTTACTAATGAGGATCTTCGAAAATTGGATAGCGGTGTCTCGCTTGAGCAAATAGAAAGGGAGCTTAGCAAAGAGGGAACCATGCCTATTTACGTTCAAAATGACCGACTAGTAGGCTGCCTACGAAGAGGGCATGAGGAAGATGTTAATCTTACTTCTGAGATACTGATTGAAAATCTGGCGACACGAGCTTCTGGTGCGTTGGCTTTACGGCACCTGGTTACTAAAATAGGGGGAGGGCAAGAGATTGATTACTTGCTTGGGTGTGGAGAGGAAGCAGTAGGTGATCGCTATAATCGAGGAGGAGGCAATATAGCTAAGGCTATCGGAGAACTGAGTGGATGCAGTAGAGCGGGGGGTTCCGATGTGAAGGCATTTTGTTGTGCTCCTGTTCATGCCATAGTAATTGCCGCAGGTCTCGTTGCTTCCAACATCTTTAATAATGTGGTCTCGGTAGCTGGTGGTTCCTTTGCCAAATTAGGAATGAAGTTCCAAGGTCATCTACGTCACGACATGCCTATTTTGGAAGACGTTCTCGCTGCTATAGCTATTTGGGTAGGACAAAACGATGGCAAAAGTCCCATAATCAGGCTGGACTCCATAGGAAAACATGAAATCGGCTCAGGTTCTTCTCAACAAGCAATCCTCGACAATTTAGTGATACAACCATTAGATCGTCTTAAGTTGAAGCTTACCCAAATAGACAAGTACGCCACTGAGATGCATAACCCTGAGATCACTGAACCGCAAGGGAGTGGTAATGTCCCTAGGGCAAATTACCGAATGATTGGAAGCTTTGCTGTATTACGTAATGAGATCCAACGGGATGAACTCAACCGTTTTGTTGAGGTTCATGGCATGCCTGGCTTTTCCCCTACCCAAGGACATATTGCCTCTGCTGTGCCTGTTCTAGGACACTCAGTAAAGATGATGATGGCAGGTGAGATGGAGAACACCATGTTTCTAGCGAAGGGGAGCCTCTTCCTAGGGCGTATGACCCAGCTTGCCGATGGTATATCTTTCGTATTGGAGAGAAACAAAGAGGGTAAGTAAGATTGGAGATCGAATTGAACTGCGATAACTAAGAGAGCACAGTTTTCGAGGCAAAAGAGTCTGTCCTTGCAGATTCTTTGTTGCCTTAGTGCGGTGCCTAATAGATTCGAAGAACTAGGAGGGATAGACAGATGCAATTTAAGGGGAAAAAGGTTATCATTATCGGTGAACGGGATGGAGTGCAGGGCCCAGCTATTGAAGCTTGTATGAGGAGTGCTGGTGCTGAACCAGTAATAACGCAGACCCAGTGCTTTGTCTGAACATCGGCTGGTGCGTTTGACCTGGATGGTCAAGAGAATATCAAAAGGTTTGTCGAACAGTTTGGTAAAGACAATCTGATTGTAGTTCTAGGTGCTCCCGATGCCGATAGCGCTGAATTATACGCGGAGACTGTAGTTAACGGAGATCCGAGTTGGGCGGGATCGCTTGCCGGTATAGCCCTGGATCTACCTGTCTTTCATATCATGGAGCCGGTGATAAAGGCTCAGATTGAGCCTACAGTCTACAAAGAACACTTGGAGCTTATGGAAATAGCACTAGACGTCAACAAAATAAGTCAAGCCCTTGATAAAATTCGTAAAGCGAATGAATTGAACCCCTAAGTCAACCACGCTGTCTTTCAAAGGATTACAGTTAGTAGGGCCAGAATTCTTTGAAAAACATGGAGAGATCATCACCGGGCTGGTAATTGTTTTTTTTGGAATACTCGTTGTGAGTCTGGGTCTCTAGATTATGCTGAAAATAATTCTTTATAAAAGTCAAGCTTTATCGACCAGTTGAGTTGAGGTGTGGTCTGGATATGGTGGTGATCAGGACCAAGCTGCAAAATGATAGGCCGGCAAACACCAACCATATACCCTGATAACTACCCCATTTGTCATATACCCACCCAGCCAGAAGAGGGCCTATTACCTGTCCCACCGTCAACACGCCCGCGGCAAAACCAAAGATAGTGCTGAACTTGTTTCTGCCAAAGTAGTCCCTCAGCAAACCTGCTATCATTACATTCAATCCACCGTAGCCGATTCCGAAAAAGATAAGGAAAGGCACGAGTAACCAGACACGTTCAACGGAAGAATATGCAAAGAAGAGTAGCCCAAGGCTCGTTACGGCAAAGCCACTGGCCGAAACCCATCGCTTATCAAATCTGTCTCCAAGCCAACCAAAGCCCAGGCGCCCGCTGATACTAGACAGCGGGACAGCGCTGGCCACCAGACCAGACATCGTCCTAGCAATGCCAATACTAGTGAGAAAAGGCATTACATGAGTAGTCACAGCAGCTACAATTGTGGAGCGAAACATTAGCGCGATTACTATTTGCCAGAAAGTGCCGCTCCTCAGAGCCTGCTTAGCTCCGCTACTCTCCTCAGTAGTTTGTACTGAAGTGGGATCTTTGGCATCGATTGCAATTCTATTTACCTCACCATCCGCTAGATACCCATACTGCTCTGGCCTATGCCTAACCAAAAGCGAGAGTGGCAAACCTATGACCCAGACACTGATGCCAATGATAACCAGCGCCGTTCGCCATTGAAATATGTTGATAAGGATAACTACTAAGGGGATCAGGAGACCAGCAAATCCCCAACCGGAAAGTACAATGCCTATGGCCATACTCATCTTTTTCCGGAACCAGTTGGCCACTGTTGTCAAAAGTACTGTGCTACTGCAAGTACTCATGCCTATTCCTATAAGTATGAAGGCGCCATAGAACATTCCGAGGGAGTTGATGCTACTCAGCACCATTAAGCCCACGCCAATAATGATTATCCCACTGAATAGGAGTTTTCTTGGTCCCAAGCGGTCAACCAGTATCCCGATGAAAGGAGCAAGAAGGCCCGTTTCCAAGCCACGTAGCGAAGCGCCAAGTGAAATCTGGGCATAACTCCAGTGAAACTCGTTTGCTATCGGCTCAAACATAGCAGTGAACCCATAGTGGATAACCCCACCCACAAATAGCGCAATCATAAAACTCGCGCCAACAACCCACCACCCGTAGAATATCTTAGGGAGTTTTATACTCATAATCATTTTCCAGTAATTTCTGTTCGCGAATAGCTATTAAGCCACGCTGTTATGGGTAAACTTATGCTGGGTAACTTACCTTCTGTGCCTAACGGAACTCCTTGTTTCCTCGGTCGGAGATTTCACTGGCAGAGGACTATTAGAAATTCCGATGATATTCCTAGCCTTTTTCTTCTCTACAACTATACTTTAAGGAGGAAAGCCTGTCTACACCACCTAAGTGTTGATTTATTTCTATCCCAATATTGTGCCGTCCCTACTGACGAGTTACATCAGAATGTGCCTCAACCGGCTACTTCATGCGCATTTTTAGTTCACGAGGTTGGCGTCAATAGGTTGAAATTCGGTGTGCTCTAATTTGAAGAAACCTCGGAAAATTGTCAACACGAGGCAATCATGGATTTAAAATTAAAATGAGGTTCCATTATTAATTTAGGTATCGACTATCTATTTTAATAAGGAAACCTGATAGCATTTTAACTAACCTGTAGCTAGAATTAGCTTTTCCTAATGGGCTTATTAACTAATTTGGTTGCGTCCAGCAACTACTTTGCTTAAGATACCTTCTACGTGAGCATAGGCGGGTACAGGCTCTCTCATATCCCACCACTTGAATCTGTCAAGTTCACATCCCTTTATTCGAGGTTCTCCACTTACTTCAATTAAGCATACTCTGTGATTGTTAACCGCACCGTTAAAATCATTATCTCGCAGGCGAGTTACCTTTGTAACTTTTAATCCGAGTTCCTCACGAAGTTCCCTCGTGACTGCACTGTTTATGGATTCTCCTTTATGAATACCTCCACCAGGCAAAGAATAGCGGTCAAGACCTCGGTCTCGAACTAACAATACTTTTCCCTCTCTTAGTATAACAGCGGTCACTCTAGCTCTCTTATGTTTGCTAGCCATTCTATATCAATGTCCCACCCTTACTATCTTTGTCTTTGTGAGGTCAGTTACAAGTACCTCAAAATTTGACTCTGCTAGAGTGTCAATCGCAAGTATGACGTACTACGAGTATTTCTTCAAATTGGGGAAACGGTGAAGGAGGTTTTAATAAGTATAAAAATAGATTTTTTTGGCCGACAGTGCAGCTCCGTGCAGGGGCAGGTCAAGTATATAAGACAGCTGTTTGGTGGGATGAAGCGACTTGGAGTAAGCAAATTGATGTTAACTAACTACACCTTTCTTTAATTTCCAAGTTGATGACAAAAATATGATTTAGCAGGGAAAAGATAGTAAAATATAGTTTAATATGTCGACAGTATATGTGGATAAAGGAAGTGAGACTAAGTGTGGTTGTGCAACATCTAAGTTTATCACGAATAACCTCACTCAGAACTTAACTGCCGACCTGGATCCCTGTAAAAATAAATGTAAATGCCATTAGTCCAGCCTGTATCCTCTCTCTTGTTGGTCAAGGTTCTGTATTTTGCAAAACGATAATGGCAGATCCCATGAGGGAATAACTATGGTACATTATGGATTGGCCCAAAAGTTTCTAAGTAATGCTGCCTACCTTGCGTAAAAAGAACTATAAGATAAAAGCATTGCTGTACTTAAGACACGATGAGGTCAAAAGCTCTAAATAAGTCATTAGAGGACTTTGGTATGGAGGGTCACATGTATGGTGAAAAATAAAATTATGACGGCCTCTGAAGCTGTAGGCAGGTTTATCTTTGATGGGGCAATTATTGGCTTTAGTGGCCAAAATGTTGTAGGTGCTCCCATGGCAATTGTCCATGAAATAATCAGACAGAAAAAGAAAAATCTCACTTTACTTGGATGTAATCTTTCTCTGCCAGCAGATATGTTAATCGGAGCCGGACTGGTAAAGAAATGCGAGTTCGGGACAATTAATATCGGATACCGTGGAATACCCGGCATGGCTTATTCAGCTAGAAGATATTATCAAGAAGGAAAATTAGAACTTGAGGATTATGAGCATCTGAGCATGGTTTCTCGGTTTCTTGCCGGCGAGATGGGGTTACCATTCATGCCTGTTATGAGTTCCTTAGGTTCAGATATTTTGAAGTATAAAGCACCATCAACAGAAAAAAAATTTGAGATTATGGAAAATCCCTGGAATCAAGAGGAAAAAGTACTGCTTGTGCCTGCTGCTACTCCTGATGTCACCATTGTTCATGCACAAAGAGTCGATGAGATGGGAAATGTCAGGATGGAGGGGTTTTTGGCCCATGCCCGTGAGATAGCCAGGGCTTCCAGGAAAGTAATAGTCTCTTGCGAGGAAATCATAAGTTCTAAGGAAACTAGAAATCATCCGGAGATAACTACTATAGCCCACATCTATATCGATGCAATTGTGGAACAGCCCTGGGGTTCTCATCCTACAGCTACTTATCGATATTATGATTGCGATGCTGAGCATTTGAGGATATATCAGGAATGCGCAGAAGCAGCGTTAAAAGAGAGAAAAACAGGCATCGAGAAATACGAGCGTTATTTACAGGAATATGTGCTAAGTTGCACTACGTTCTCTGATTATCTGGGGAAAATTGGAGGGGTAAGAAAGCTAAAGGAACTCAAACGGAAGATGAGGGAGGTAGTTTAGGATGCAGGATACTGCATATAAAAAGCGTGAATTGATGGTTATAGAAGCGTCCAAACATATTAAGGATGAGGAGATAGTCCTTGTGGGGATAGATTTGCCCATCGTTGCAGCGACTTTGGCCCAGAAGATGCACGCACCGAATATGACAATCGTAGCTGAGTGCGGTATCATTGACCCACAACTTAAGTTGGCTCCCCTGTCCATTGCCGACTCAAGAATCATGCGCAGAGCAACTATGTTAGGATCGTTAAGAGATGTGCTGGGTTGTGTATTACAGAGAGGCATGGTAGACGTTGGTTTTCTGGGTGGTGCCCAGATAGATCAATATGCAAATTTGAACTCAACGGCAATCGGAGATTATTACAAACCGCAGATTAGATTTGCCGGAAGTGGTGGTGCGAACCCTATCGCTTCCCACGCAAAGAGACTGCTGATCATTATACCCCATGAAAAAAGGCGTTTCCCGGAGAAATGCGATTTCATCACAAGTCCCGGGTATGTGGATGGACCATATGGGAGAAAGAATGCTGGATTAAGAATGTGGAACCCTAATATTACCGTTGTCACGGACCTGTGTGTTATGGACATTGATTTCACGACAGGGAGACTGAAACTACTTAAATTAATGCCGGGCGTGAATGTAGACCAAGTGCACGAAAATATGTCTTTTAAGCTGATTATACCACCCAAAGTAGAGGTTGTTGATCCACCAACTGCGACTGAGTTGGACCTGATTAGAAAAGAGATAGATCCGCAACTAAACTATTTTACCGATAGTTGATGGGAAAGAAGATATTAAAAACCTAAAGTAACATAAGGAATTGTTCGGCATCAGGCAAAATGGCGCAGTTTTGGCCTTAGCATTAATAAAATGCTTAAAGAATATGAATAAACTCTTCAAGACTTTAAAGTAGTATCTTAAAAAAGAGCCGGAACTATCTGCCAGAGGACATTATCTGCATGTGACTGTTCTACTGTCTTCCTGTTTCTAGGGACTCCATCGGCTGCTGGCGAGAAAAGCAAGATTAGAAAAGACTAATGGGCCGGGTTTAGCCTCAATATAAGAAAAATCTAAGATTTCATTTAGGCCTGTGCCAGATATGAGTGGGTAAAGTGGCCTATTTAAATTTCGCTTCATTTTATTGAGGAGTCTAACTCTTGAAGGTGTAACTATGGTAGATATTATTCGCTCTGTGGTTTCCTTTCTACAATCTCGGTTCATTGATATGGCTCCAGTGCTCTTCCTTCCTAAACCAGTTCTATCGCTTTCTAGTCAGTTGCTTTGTTGATTTCTTACCCGGAAATAAGATAATATTTTATGTTTGCTTGATGTACTATTCTGAGTAAAGAAGGGGGAAAGTTGGAAATTTACGATGTAGTGATTATTGGCAGTGGCCCGGCCGGATTGACAGCAGGACTATACGCTGCTCGAGCCGGGCTCAAGATCGTGATCCTAGAAAGGGAAGGATTCGGGGGGTATCTAGCAAATATAGACCTGATAGAAAATTACCCTGGACTTACGGAAGGAGTTCGCGGCAATGAACTTTCCCACAACATGATGAAGCAAGTCATGGATTATGAGGCAGACTTTCAACTCACTGAGGTGATTGGACTAGAGTTGGAAGAAAATTCTAAAGTAGTGAAGACTATTGATGGTAACTATTTTGGGAAGGCGATAATTATTGCTGGTGGTAGCCATCCCCAGAAGCTTGGCGTTCCAGGTGAAGAAGAGTTTACCGGGAAAGGTGTAGCTTACTGCGCGGTATGTGAAGGAAAACCCTTTGCCAATAAGGTAGTAGCTGTGGCTGGCGGTGGGGACAGTGGTATTACTGAAGGACTGTACCTCACAAGAATAGCTTCTAAAGTCATTATTGTTGAAATAATGCATCAGTTGAATGCAACTGAAGTTCTCAAGAAGAGGGCTTCGGAGAATCCAAAGCTCGAAATCCGCTGCGGCACCAAGGTTAAATCGATCGTTGGTGATGGCTCGGTCAAAGCACTTGAGTTGTTGGATGTCAAGACGGGGCAGGAAAGTACCCTAGAAGTAGATGGTATCTTTGTCCATGTTGGTCTCGAGCCCAATTCTGACTACCTGAAGGGAGTCCTACCTTTACATGAAAACGGACAAATCTTAGTTAACGATAAGCTGGAAACGCAGGTGCCAGGTTGCTTTGCGGCTGGTGATATCAGGCATAATTCACAAAGACAGGTGATAACTGCTGCCGGAGACGGAGCCATTGCTGCCCTCTCAGCTAATCGGTTCCTTATGGAGAGAGACGAAGGGGAATAACTTCTGGTTTAGTTTAAACCCGCTAAATGAGACGACGATAGCACAAGGCTAGCTTCGATATAATTATGTCGAGAATTGTGCTCCAGTATCGAATAGGCAACATGCAGATAACCTACGCTTCCATCTTAAAACTAGGGTTTTATTTGCATTTGGTTGGTCGCCCGTTTTTGGGGGTCAGGTCAGCACCTAGATTGATAAATGGAATACAATCCATATTTAACATTATCAACCTCTCCCGAAAAGAAACCAGGCCAGAGGTTAGTTGACAGTTATTAACATAAATGCTAGCTTTGCAGGGTAGCCTTATCTATAGTCGTCAACAAAAGTACTATAGGCATGGAAAGCAGGAGAAACTGAGACTATGACTAAGTTGAGCCACGCTGACTCCAAGAAATGGGACATAATTCGCTTAAGGGGTGTAGCCAAGATTGTGGATTCATTGGGAGACGGGGTATACATCATTAATCAGCAGTACGAGTTTGAATATATAAATCCTTCGTTGCAGGCAGGGCTTGGGCCAATCAAAGGACGCAAGTGTTATCAATATTTCCACGGCCGGAGGGAGCCATGTCCATGGTGCCTGAACGAGTTTGTCTGGTCGGGAAAAAGCACTCGGAAGATTTATTACACAAAGAATAACGGGACTTATGACGAGATTTCTACACCTTTGCAAAGCGAGAATGGCCGCGTCCTAAAATTAGCGATATTCCGTGATATCACCGAAATACAAAAAGAGAAGAAGGAATTAAAGGATTACCGAATTCATCTTGAGGACTTAGTGGAAAAGCGCACTACAGAATTAATAGCGGTCAATGAGAGACTAGAACAGGAAATCACTAACCGCAAGTGTATCGAGAACAAACTAGAGAAGCTTTATCAGAAGGAAAAAGAGTTGCGATATGAGTTGGAAACACAAATGAGGCAAGAGATTGAATTTACCAGAGCTTTGGTGCACGAGCTAAAAACTCCTCTCACTGCTTTATTAGCTGCAAGCGATCTGCTTTTTCTAGGTATTAAAGAGGAACCATATGCGACCTTGGTCAAAAATATTCAAATAGGCACCCTAGCTCTCAACAATAGAATTAATGAGCTCATTGATCTCGTCAAAGGTAAGAAAGGTATACTGCGGTTAAAATGTAGACCTACTGATGTGCTGCAGCTACTTCAGGAAGTGACTAACTATATTATCCCGGAGGTTAATAATAAACATCAATCCTTATTTTTGGTACTGCCGTCCTCCCTCCCGGTTATTAATGGAGATCACGACCGCTTACGTGAGGTTTTACTCAATCTTCTTGACAATGCTATCAAGTTTACTCCGAATGGAGGTAAGATCACCTTGAAAGCTAGACAAGAGAATTCTACCGTCATAATCGAAGTCCAAGATACGGGGTCCGGCATATCCAAGGAAAAGCAGAAACGGGTATTCATACCCTATTATCGCCAGGAAGGTGATGAGGAGCAATTCAGCGGGCTTGGCCTGGGGCTGGCATTGTGCAAAACGCTGGTGCAACTTCATGGAGGTCAGATACGGGTAAAAAGCCGTGAGGCTAAAGGTAGTACATTCTGGTTTTCGCTGCCAGTAAGAAAAGAGTAGCCAGTGTGAATGGGGGGCTAAATTAGGTGAAAAACTGTGAAAATTCTTATTATTGAGGATCAGCCGACAATCGTAGAAATTGTTGCTCTAGCTATTCAGATACGCTGGCCCGAAGCTATTGTACTCACTACCCAACTAGGGGCAAAGGGTATAGAGTTGATAGAAGCTGAGGTTCCTGATATAGTCATTCTTGATCTGGGGCTTCCTGATATTGATGGCTTAGAGGTATTGAAACAGATCCGTCTCTTCTCTGAGGTGCCTATTATTATCTTGACCGTCAGAGACGAAGAACAGGACATAGTTAAAGGGCTGGAATGGGGAGCCGATGAATATATAGTTAAACCCTTCCGTCAACTTGAGCTTATGGCGCGTGTCAATGCATTACTGCGAAAGAAAAATGTTCCAACTGGGGAAGCGTCTTTGGTTTATGGCCCATTGCGTCTTGACTTGTCTAGAAGTAGACTCTTCACAGACGGAAAAGAGATAAACCTCACAAATACAGAGAGCCTTATCCTCTACCACCTTATGAAATATGCGGAGAAAGTTGTAACCCTTTCCGAACTGACAGAAATTTTGTGGGGTGTAGATTTCCCTAAGGCCACTGACGCTATAAGAGTTTATATCCGACGACTAAGAATAAAAATTGAAATTGACCCTAGCAAACCACAGTTTATTCACACCCTCACTGGCCAAGGATACACTCTAAAAATACTAGACTAATTCTTAATATATAGTATGCAAATCTTTACCATGACGACACAGATGCTGTCACTTCTAACGTTAATCCAAAATGCCTCTTATAGTCAATAGATGAATTTCCCGTGGTCTCTGGACGTCTTGCCATTTCTGGATTGTCCAATCTTACATAATTGTAAGCTATTTCTAACTACTTTGTAATCTCTATCAAGTGTTTTTAATACCAATTGTGATATTAGTACTATATCATATGCGTATGATACAAAATAGAAGGCGCGTGTTACGGTTAAATGAGACATTGCAGCATAAAATAGCGAATGTCTCAAATATTAGCTTTTTACTACTCGGTGCAATATATACGAATGTAATAATTTGGATTTGAAGCAGTGTTTGCCAGAATGCAAGCTGATCTCAGCGAACTCAGGTAAGAAAGGCTTAGAACTATTAGGCAATGAATCCCCTGATATACTCATCATTGACCTTAACCTCCCTGACATTGGAGGTTTTGATGTATTAAAGCAGATTCGTTGCTACTCTCAAGTTCCTATAATCGTTCTATCTTTCCAAAATGATGAGGCTGATGTCGTAAAAGCGCTAGAGTCGGGGGCGGATGAATACATAATAAAGCCTTTCCGACAGCTAGAGTTTGCGGCACATGTAAGAGCATTGCTAAGAAGAAGTAACCTAAGGGAGTAAAGTAAAGTTAATGGTGGGCTCTGCCAGGGGAGAATCAGGTATACAAGCTGGTGCTGGTGCCCCTTCCATGAGCAACCTGATGCGAAGTTGGACAAGTGGCATCCCACCACAAGTAATCTACTCGACAAAGTTATGAAATTACTTTGAGATAAGAATCTTGATACTATAATCGTATTCAAATTTTTTGAGGTAAAGATGTGAGAGCAGATTGTGTTAACCTAGTAATCTTCTAGAGTATGGAGAGGTTGAACTAAGAGTTTAACGAAGTACAATGTTATTGGGGGAAATTAATGCAACAGAAGGAGGCAACTATGGTGAATCTTGAGGTATTGAATCCAGCAGCTGAGATAAAGGGATTGAGGAAATCAAAGAATAAGCTAGCAGCTAGATTTTCCGATCTTAGCAGTAAGACTGTTGGTCTATTCTGGGATGGCAAACCGAATGGAGATGTCATAAACCAGTGTGTCGCCGAACTGCTCTCTAAAAAGTTCAAGGATATTCATTTTAAGCAATACACAGGCGCTTTGGGAACTTTGGTACGGCGAGCCTCTGCCGAACAGTTTGACTCAATGCAAAAGGAATGTGGTGCTATTATTGGAGCTGTAGCTGACTGAGGGTCGTGTACGTCGTGGCTTGTCCATGACATGCTTGAAATGGAAAAGCGAGGGCTTCCAACCGTAAGTATCGTTGTTCCTGGCTTCTGTGGAGACGCCGAGATGACTGCTAAAGTGAATGGCTTTAAGAACATAGCTTTGGCCGAGCTCCAGCAGGAGACTTACTTTGAAACCAAAGAGAACATTCTTAAATTGGTTGAAAATTCGATTGCCCAAATTATTGAAGGTCTTACCAAACAAGTCGATGAAGCCGAGGTCGAAGCAGCACTACCCAGTGAAATAATCACTATTCAGAGTGATGATTTGCTCAATGCTACAGAAAAAATGAATCGGCATTTTCTGAGCGAGGGATGGAGCGATGGTTTCCCTCTAGTACCCCCCACTCCAAAGGCTGTCGAGCAGATGCTGACCGGTACACGTTTAGGCCGAGACGAGGTGATCGCTGTCCTAGACCCAGGACAGGGCATTGGCACCGTTGAGAAGGTTGCCATTAACGCTGTCATGGCGGGCTGCAGGCCAGAGCATATGCCGTTACTGATTGCGACGGTGCGGTGCATTACTCAACCTTCAGTTGACCTGCACACTTATGTAATGTCAACGGGTTCACAATCACCATTAATCTTGATCAATGGACCTGTCGCTAAAAAACTAAATATTAGCTCCAAAGGTGCCGCCTTGGACCCGGGATCCTGCAATTATGCCAATATCGTAATTGGACGCGCATTGAGCCTAATACTCATGAACATAGCACAGGGCTACCCGTCGGTCTTGAGCATGTCAACGGTTGGAAATCCTCTCAATTATAGCTGTTGTGTAGCGGAGAACGAAGAAGACAGCCCTTGGGAACCGTACCATGTGGAGAAAGGCTACGATAAAGACACCAGCACTGTTACCGTTATGTTTGTGAGCGGGATGTGTATTTTCAGGGTTCCAAGTAATACAGCAGAGGGTGTAGCAGAGGGATTAACTTTGATAGCAAGCCGTGTTACTAATAACATTGGTAGATGGCTGCTACGCCGAGGTGAGTGGGACAAGAACGACCCTGAATCGCAGGGCAAAACAGGCCGGGCTCAAAACTTATTCCTTTTGAATCCCAATAATGCGAGGTTCTTAGCTAGGGAAGGTTGGGATAAGGCGTCAATAAAGCAATATCTTTACGAACATGCCAAACTGCCTCTAAAGGTTCTAATGTTCGACAAGAGCGCAAAAAATATAGTAAAAGAATACCCTGAACTAGCCCTCACCCTGAAAGACAACCCTGAGCTCCTACTTCCAATTGTAGCTGGGCCTGAGACTTTTCACATAGCTGTATTAGGCGGTAGTGGCCAGAGTAGCATATTCTTTGAGGGTTCTAGATCGGTCGGTACTTGGCCTATTGAGGAGTAAGAACCTATGATTTCTCATAGACTATTAGATTTTACCTTCTGCTGTTTTACGTGATCGTGTTAAGCCTTAATATGAAGTCATTTGTATGATGATTAACTAGCTTAATTTGGTTCGTTCAGGAGGTTGAAAATGTAGGACTAAATTGTGTTGGGCCGTTAGTAATACTTAAATTCTACGGAGGTATAAATGAAACGCAAATTACTATTCACTGTAATTACGCTGGTGGTAACCCTTTCGGTGTTTGCCTGTGCAGCGCCGGCCCCAGCTCCAGCGCCGGCTCCAGCTCCAACTCCAGCGCCGGCTCCAGCGCCGGCCCCAGCTCCAGCTCCAGCGCCGGCCCCAGCTCCAGCTCCAACTCCAGCAGCACCCCCAGAAACTATTAAAGTCACTCTGGGAACTTCTTTTGCCGGTGGATTTGCCACAGATCTTGTTAATGGTATTGTGCCGGCAGTTGAAGAGACTACTGCTGGTCGCTTCGAGTTTGAGGTAATTGAGGGAAGCACCGTAGTACCTAAAGAAGAACACTTGAATGCTCTAAGCGACGGTGTTTTTGATATGCATCTTCTCTATGAGGCCTACCACGTTAAGGAGCAGACGGCACTGAATCTTCTTGTTGGCGCTCCCTACCTTAGAAACCCGAGAGACGTATATAAGCTATCCGTATACGGAGGTTGGGACGACCTGTCGAGGCGGATCTACGCCGAAAGGAACATAGCATTCATAGGCCGGTGGGGAAGGTACTCACAGATACTCATGTCTTCTGTACCAATTCCCCATGTCGCAGACCTCAAGGGACTAAAGATAAGAGCCAACCCTGTTAACGCGGCGGCTTTGGAAGCGCTGGGAGCAACCCCGGTATTTCTCTCTTCGAAAGAGGATTATACTTCATTAGCATCCGGTCTTATCGATGCGAGTGATAAGAGTTCTCCTCAATCGGCTTTTAAGGGAGGATTTTATGAGGTTGCTAAGTATTGGGTGATAGAGCTGCAACAGGTTCCTACTTTTGCCTTCGCAGCGAATGCGGATTTCTGGAACTCACTTTCTGCGGCAGATCAAGGCTTGTTAACCAGAACTTGGTATTACGCTGCAATGGACGTATTCACTAGGACAGAATATGAGAGTGCTGCCATGCTGGCAGAAGCCATAGAGAATTACGGAGTAACGCCGAATTATTGGGATGGGAATGACTTAGCTGCGTGGAGTGAAGCTTTTGTATCGACCGTTGAACGCCATGAGGACAATCCTTATTGGGTCGAGGCCTGGAACCTGTTGATGAAATACGCAAAAGACGTGGGATACCTATAGTGTGAAGTACAAAGTCAGACCGCGCCTGGGCGTGGTCTGACTTTGTACCCTTGCGATACAAGGGAAGTGAAAAGAGTCTGAGGTTCAGAAGATAAGAGAGTGATCTACAGAGGAGATAGGATAATTTGAGCAGGTTTCTATTAACCGTAGATGCTATCAATAGGTTTATTGGCCACAGTGTAAGTTATCTGGTGCCATTACTAGCATTCGTGATAATGTATGAGGTCATTCTGAGGTTTGCCTTTGACAAGCCTACAATATGGGCTCATGAAGTGGGGATTCAATTTTTTAGCGTCTTCATAATACTGACCGGAGGATTCCTGGTCCTTGAGAAGAAACATATTAGAGTAGATGTTCTGTGGGATCGCTTGTCCCCAAAGGGGAAAGCCATCGCTGACTTGATTAGCTCCGGATTGGTCTTCACTTATATTATTTCATTGTTGTGGTTCGGCATCCCCTGGGCATGGCGCTCTTTTCAGATACGCGAAACTACCATATCAGCCTGGAGTCCACCCTTGTACCCTTTCAAGATGATGTTAGTGGTGGGAGCTTTTTTACTACTTCTGCAACTGGTAGCGAAACTTATTCGTGATATCCACATAGTTGCTAAGAACAGCGAGATTGCTCCTGAAGCCATTGCTAAAGAGGCAAAAAAACCCGCGCTAGGAGACTATTCATAATGATTGAATTAGATCCCATAGCAATTATGTTAGTGATGTTTGCTGTCCTTATCGTACTATTGCTAGCAGGGGTACCGGTAGTATTTGCTATGGGTAGCATTGGTGCGATTACGCTGCTTCTTTTATGGGGATTCAAATATGCACCCTCCGTAATAGTTGGCAACGCTTTTACTGTGATGACTTGGCATACTCTTGTTGCTTTACCCCTGTTTGTCTTTATGGCGATGATACTGAAGTCTTCGGGGATAGTTGAAGACCTCTTCCGGAGCATACGACTCTGGCTCGCACCGGTACCCGGTGGCTTGGCAATGGCAGTAGTAGTGGTTAGTGTTTTCATCGCTGCTATGTCAGGTGCAATAGCAACCGGCACCCTGATTTTGGGAATCATCGCTTTGCCTATTATGCTTAGGTACGGCTACGACAAAACATTAGCAATAGGACCCATTATGGCTGGTGGGTGCCTGGCAAACCTAATACCGCCGAGTAATTCATTTATTGTTTACGGTGCTCTGGCCGAGGTTAGTATAGGGCAACTGTTCATCGGCGGAGTAATCCCCGGCCTCATTCTGGCTGCTATGTACATACTCTATATATTTATAAGGTGTTCTCTTAAGCCGAGCCTTGGTCCACCTGTGCCTCTGGAAGAGAGAGTTGGCTGGCTGGAGAAATTTGCTTCTCTTAGAGCATTGCTGTTGCCTATAGCTCTAATCATGTCTGTTCTGGGAGCAATTTTTTTCGGAATAGCCTCGGCTACTGAGGCAGCAGCAGTAGGAGCTGTCGGCTCGCTGGTGTGTGCTGCTGTTAGGCGCAATCTTAAGTGGGAGCATATTAGGGACGCGAATCTCACAACCGTCAGGGTCTCATCTATGGTCATCTGGATTTTTATGGGCGCTTGGGCTTTTAAAGGAGTCTTTGCTCTTTCAGGGGGACCACAGATTGTCGCGGATTGGGTAGTTAGTTTAGGCCTGCCTAGCCTTGCCGTTATCGGGATAATGATGGCTGTTTTTGTGATTATGGGATGTTTTGTATCTTCTTCACCCATCATGTTGATTACTCTTCCGGTTTTTCTCCCCATAGTTGATGCTTTGGGCTTTGGCCGTCTATGGTTTGGGGTTCTTGCATTAGTCAATTTCCAATTGTCAGACTTGACTCCTCCTTTTGGTTTTTCCTTATTCTATATGCGGAGTGTAGCTCCACCGGAGGTAACCATGGGAGACATTATTCGCGCGGTAGTTCCCTTTTTGCCGCTAATGGCGATTGGTGTAGCCCTAGTGATGTTCTTCCCCTCCTTAGCAGAATGGTTACCTGGCCTGATGCTTCAACATTCCTAACCTGCAGTCTGCTTGGCCAGTATTATATTCTTACCCATTGAAGGTACAGGAAGGTGGTGCAAAATGGGAAAAAAAGCAAAAGAAGATTTACAAAGATATAAATCCGAAGGTGACCTAAATGTGTCGCTGCAGCGAAAAGCATGGGCCGACAGGAACTTATCAGAAGAAGCCAGGGAATGGTTGGCTGATGATGAAAGGTTTTTTTTGCATCAATCTTTGTCAACACCCTGCTTAAACGTGATGACTAAATGTGAAGGAGTATACATTCAGGATATAACAGGGAAGCGCTATCTGGATTTTCACGGCAATTGTGTGCATGATGTTGGTTTTGGTAATCACATGGTCATTGATGCCATCAAAGCACAGATGGATGAGTTATCGTTTTGTACGCGGCGGTATACTAATATTCCTGCAATTAAGTTAGCTAGGAAATTAGCTGAGATAACTCCGGGTGACCTGAATAAGTGTTTGTATTGTACTGGCGGAACTGACGCCATAGAAATGGCACTGAAGCTCGCTAGAGGTGCTACCAAGAGGTTTAAAACGATATCAATGTGGGACTCTTTTCACGGTGCTGGTTTTGGGTCGCTGAGTGTCGGCGGCGAGGAAATATTCCGGGGAGATACTGGCCCCCTTTTACCTGGAAGTGAGCATGTTCCACCGCCGGACTGTTATCGCTGCCCCTACGGATATCCTAGTCCTGATGAATGCCATCTGGAATGTGCCAAAATAGTTAGGTACGTTCTTGAAAAAGAGGGGGATGTAGCCGCGGTAATATCTGAGACAGTGCGAAGTATTCCCTATGTACCTCCTAAGGGATACTGGCAAGAGATCAGGAAGGCGTGTGACGATAACGGCGCGATTTTGATATTGGATGAAATCACTAATTGCTTTGGTAGAACCGGAAAGATGTTTGCCTGCCAGCATTATGATATTGTCCCAGATATCCTTGTTATGGGGAAGAAATTTGGAGGAGGAATCTTACCGTTTGCCGGTATCGTTGCCAAGGATAAATTGAATGTAATGGGCACTCGCGCACTAGGTCATTATACCAATGAAAAGAACCCTGTCTGCAGCGCTGCTGCCCTAGCGACCATTGAGTTTGTAGAACAGAACAAATTGCCAGAAAACTCTGCCAGGCTGGGTAATTATGCTGTCAGTAAGTTTAATGAGATGAAGAGGGTACATAAGCTTATAGGTGACGTCCGAGGTATGGGACTGTTGATAGGAGTGGAATTGGTAAGAGATAGGGAGACAAAAGAGCGGGCGACTAAAGAGGCAGAAGTAGTTATGTACAAGGCGATGGAAAAAGGCTTGAGTTTTAAGTGCTCAATGGGCAATGTATTAACGCTTACCCCAGCGTTGACTATAAGTAGAAAAGAGATGGACGATGCCATCAGTATCATTGATGAATGCCTAAGCTATGTTGAGCGTGATCTTGAACATTAACTCCGAGTAGTCAGAGGAAAACTAGAAAGGGGGTAGGGAATAGCAACAGTCAAAGGGTACCGTAAGCATCTGAGAAAGGAAGGTCACGGTACAGAAATAGCTTGGTTAGGATTAACTCAGAGAAGGACAATGAAATGACCAGTAGTATAGAGGAAAGATTCGAGAAGCTACATCAGAAATCATACCAAATATGGCGAAAGAATTTAGAATATTTACCAGGTGGTGTATCAGCACAAGGGCAATTTAGAAAGCCATTTCCAATATACTTTTCAAAAGCAAGGGGTAGCAGGTTATGGGATGTAGATGGGCTTGAGTATATAGATACTCATTGTGGCTATGGGCCGATAATCCTCGGGCATAACCATCCTGTTATAGTTGAAGCCATTGAAGAAACGAAGGAAAGAGGGCTGCAATTCGGTGCGCCATCAGATTTGATAGGTGAATGCGCCAGGATAATAGTTAAACATGTACCAGCACTGGAATGGATTCGTTTTGTTAGTACCGGATCGGAAGCGGTGAACTATTGTATTAGGTTAGCTAAAGGATATACTGGCAAGAAAAAGGTATGTAAAGTTGAAGGATGCTATCATGGTTCCAGTAATGATTGGGCCCCAATAAGTATAAGTGAATTTGCTGGCCCTGTTGAAGACCCGTTGCCCGCTCCTCATTCGCTTGGAGTAGACCATACTTTGGAGAATACCATAGTTATACCCTGGAACGATGTCGAAAATGCCACAAGGATAATTATGAAGAACGCCAATGATCTGGCCTGCGTAATAATGGAGCCCATATCGGGAACAGGTTTGGGCCTTCTCGAGCCAAAGAAAGAGTACCTGAAAGCAATAAGGAAAGTTACGGATGACAATGGTATAGTCTTGATCTTTGACGAGGTGATGGTGGGATTTCGTTGGGGCAATATGGCCTGCGCACAGAGTTATCTAGGCATAACGCCTGATCTCTGCTGTTTAGGTAAAGCCATAGGAGGCGGAGCTCCTGTCGCAGCCTTTGGAGGTAGAAGAGACTTCATGAGTTTTGTCAATCCTACCTACGGTAAAAGCCCAGGAGAAAGGGTATATCAGAGCGGCACATTCTCTGGAAACCCATTTACAGCAACTATTATGCTGGCAACACTAAAATATCTAGATGAACATGGGGACGAGGTGTACGGCCACATTAACAGGCTTGGGGACAAGATAAGAAAAGGATTAACTGAAATCGCTGATACGCTTGGAATACCGGTTCAGGTTGTTGGTGGTTTCTCAATTTATGAAGCTCACTTCATTGATAAGCCGTATAAAAATGCGAGGGAGTTTGCGGGAAGAGATACGAGTAAAATAAACCTGAGAGATTTGGAGTTATGCAATAGGGGAGTATTTAAGTTGCTAGGCCACTTTGCGTTTACAAACCTGGCGCAGACGGATGAGGATATTGAAAAAATCTTGGATGCCTATCGGGAAGCATTTACAGGAGTAATTTGATGGGCAGAAAGTTGCTAATAACATTACAACAATACTTTAAAAAGAGAGGTGGAGATTATGGTAGATCAAAACAAGAAAAAGGTAACTATAGAAATTGATGAAGTCTTTGCTGACCTAATTCCCCCAAATAGGGAACCTTTTCACTGGCGAACATCGATTTCCTACAAGACACCAGATAGAATAGTAATCCGAGGATACCATGTGAACGAGCTGGCAGGAAATATCAGTATTGCAGAGATGCTCCATCTCGTGTGGATGGGGGAGCTTCCTACTGCTGGTGTAGCTAAAATGATTGACAGCATAATGGTCATTTTTATGGAGCATACTTTCTCGCCATCTTCGGTTTCTGCAAGGATGGTCATGTCTGGAGCAGGATATATAATACCAGCCCTTGCCGGGGCACTTCTCAGCATTGGATATACTCACGTTGATTCTCATGAAGCTGCCGATTGCTTCCAGAAAACGGTAAAGCTCATGAAAGAGAAAGAATGGACCCATGCCCAAGCAGCCGATTGGTTACTTAGCCAAATCAGGAGTAAGGAAAAGTCGGTTGAATTTTTGCGACTCTTCGGAGAAAGAAAGGTAATCCCAGGCTGGCACCAGCCTCAGCACCTAAAGGATCTTCGCTCCCCTAGAATTATTGAGCTTGCTGAGGTGTTAGGGGTGGCCGGTGATCACGTAAAATTAGTGGTGCAGATTGAGAAAGCCACGGAGCGATATTGGGGGAGGACAATTTATATGAATATCGCCGGTGCCATAGCTGCGACGCTTTCTGATCTAGGGTTTCCCCCGGATCTTGTTATAGCCCTTTGCGCTCTTGCCCGAACTATAGGCTGCGCAGCACATATCCATGAAGAACAGGAATTGGAAACAGGTTGGAGAGCCTCAATGAGGTCAAGTATTGTACAACCTCTTGACCTCGCTTTGCAGAAGCCGGAAATCTCTTACCTTGGCCCTTCAGATAGGAAGCTCCCTAAAGAACGGATTGCATATCCCCTAACCAGGGAACCGTATTGGTTTGCTGACCCAGAGGAGTGGCATCAGCTTGTTAAAGATAAGTAAGGAGTTTATTCGAGTGGTCGACCGCAACAGATAAGAGATATAAAAATAGTAAAAGAACAATTTTTTACCTAAGGAGATTAGGCGTGGAAGATAATATTCAAGAAATGTATCGCAGGGCAAGGAAGGCTTTTGAAATAGTTGAATTTTGGCCTCAAGAGAAAGTCGATGAGATGGTTGCTGCAGTAGGCTGGGAATGGCAAAAGCCGGAAACCGCTAAAGCTTTGGCGAAACTTGCTGTAGAAGAAGGCAAGATGGGTGTTTATGAGGATAAGGTATCCAAGATAACAAACAAGGTACGGGGTACTATGTGGGATTTCCGCGGGGTGAAAACGTGCAGCCTAATCAAAGAAGACAAAAAGAAGGGGCTGAAAATATTTGCCAAACCTATAGGAGTCGTTGCCAATGTGGTTCCTTGTACGAATCCCGAGGGCACAGTTTGTACCATTGGTCTTAGTCTTTTGAAGACAAGAAACGCGATGATTGTTTCACCCCATCCGAGGACACAAAAAACCTCATATCTCGTTGTTGAGTATGGAAGAGAGGTACTTAGGAAAATTGGTGCGCCCGAGGATCTGTTCCAATGTATTGAAGAAACTAGCTACCAAAAGACTTCTGAACTCATGAGCGTTTGCGACTTTGTTGTGGCTACGGGCGGAGCTGCACTGGCAAAGGTGGTTTATGCAGCTGGTAAGCCTGCCCATACGGTTGGGGCCGGTAATGTTGTAGCAATTGTGGATGAAACGGCTGATATAGCCGCTGCAGCCAGTAAGATTGCACGGTCAAAGACCGCTAATTATGCCACGTCCTGTTCCTCAGAAAACGCAGTGGCTATTCAAGAAAGCATTTACGACGAGATGCTAAACGCATTGAAATCGGAAGGCGGATACATGTGCAACATGGAGGAACGGGGAAAAATAAGGAAGGCATTGTGGCCAGATGGGGAGACATTGAATAGAGATATCGTGGGCAAATCTGCGCAAGATATTGCTCGGGTTGCCGGGATCAATATTCCCTCAAATGTAAGGTTCATAATGGTTATTGGGGAAAAGATAGGACCTGAAGATAGGTTTTCAGGTGAGAAATTATGTGTGGTTTTGACAGTGTGGAAATGGAGCGATTTCGGCGAAATGATTGGGCGCCTGAAGAAAATACTCAAATTCTCGGGCGAGGGTCATTCCGCCTCAATCCACACTACCAGAGAAGACCGCATGGAGGAACTTGCTATAGAGGCTAACGTAGGGAGAGTAGAATGCAATATGCCCCACTGTCTGGTCAACACTGGAAGTTGGTATAATGGCCAGCCATGGACTGAAAGCCTGGGTGGCGGTACTTGGGCTGGAAATATGACGACTGATAATATTAACTGGAGGCATTTTCTCAATTATACATGGGTTTCGGTCCCTGTTGAAGAATACGTCCCAACTGACGAAGAGATCTTCGGAGACTATCTAACAAAATTGGGGGGGGATTAATAATCCCTGTAAACCCCGTTATCCAAGAGTTGATTTGGTCTGGTATGTCAGGTCTCTGGCTGCCTCATAGCTTACTGTAAGGTAGTGGGGCTTTGATCGGCCGGGTTTCTACGTAAGTTTATTAAAGCTAATTGAAAACTATTGAAATAATCAATAACGGAGACGTGTTTTGACTGAATTTGGGTTTTGGAGAGAGAAAGCGTTGTGAGTGCACTTACCTTAGTGGTTATCTTAGTAATCGTAGCTCTGGTCTTTGATTTTCTAAACGGCTTTCATGATGCAGCTAACGTTGTAGGTACACTCATTTCCTCTGGAAGCGCCAAACCAAGGTTAGCTATAACCTTAGTCGCTCTAGGGGAATTCATTGGTCCCTTCCTTATCGGAGTAGCAGTCGCTACTACAATCGGGAAAGAAATTGTAACCCCAGAGAGCATCAGTGTGCCAGTTATCTTTGCTGCCCTTTTGGCTGCTATTGTCTGGAACCTGACTACATGGTATTGGGGACTCCCGGCTAGTTCATCTCATGCATTGATTGGTGGACTTGTTGGATCAGTTTGGGCTGCTGTAGGTTTCAGCTATATTCATTTTGCCACTCTGGTTAAGATCATGGGCTTTCTATTTGGCACGGTACTGGTGGGTTTTATCCTTGGTTACTTCGCTATGAAAGTAGTGCGTTTCTTTACGGGTCGTGCTTCAATGAAGATAAACCGCTACTTTAAGAACGTTCAGATTGCAACTGCTTTGGCGCTTGCCATAAGCCATGGGAGTAATGATGCTCAGAAATCTATGGGAGTCATTACTATGGGATTGATCACGTTAGGCTTCCAACAAGAGTTCATAGTGCCTTGGTGGGTGATTGTTGCCTGCGCTTCAGCTATCAGTCTAGGGACTGCTAGTGGCGGATGGCGCATTATTCGAACAGTAGGAGGAAAGATATTTCGCGTCCAACCGGTTCATTCTTTTACATCGCAAACCAGTTCGGCACTGATTATCTTTGCGTCTTCCATTATGGGAGGACCGGTAAGCACTAGTAACGTTGTCAGTTCTACTGTTATGGGAGTTGGCTCCGCGGTGCATATTACAAGGGTGAGATGGGGTGTAGCACGTAATATTATTACCGGTTGGTTATTGACTCTTCCAATTACAGGTACCATGGCAGCACTCCTCTATAGACCTATTAGCTGGGTCATTTCATAAACGCTCGAGGAGGAACAAATGATATTCAAGAAAATTATGAAATTCTTTACGGGAGGGCAAGATACATTTTTTCAGTTGCTAATAAAGCAATCGGAAAAAACTTTAGAAGGGATGCAGGTCCTTATTAAGTTTATGGAAGAGCCGAATGAAGAGTCATCTCTAGCGATAGATCAGCTGGAGCACGAGGCAGATGAAATCCGCCGCACGCTCATTGAAACTCTAAACAAAAGTTTTGTAACTCCTATCGACCGGGAAGACATTTTTGCACTCTCCAGAGAGGTAGATGACATCCTTGATTATGGATATAGTACTGTGGATGAGATGGTAATTCTAAATGTTAAGCCAAACGATAATCTTAAAAGAATGGTAATCATATTAGAAGAGGCCACTAATCAAATACATTTAGCCGTTCTACAATTGGGCAAAAACTCCCAGAATATCCTCGAGCACGCCACTAGAGCGAAAAAACTAGAAAATCGAGTAGAAGGAGTGTATCGAAAGGCACTGGCTGAGTTATTCAATACTGTTTGCGAAGCAAGCGAAATTTTGGAAATACTCAAGATGCGGGAAATTTACCGACATCTCAGTAATGCTGCCGACCGCATCGATGAGGCAGCTAATGTCCTGAGTGACGTTGCAGTCAAAACGACATAGAAAGCAAACTGGCGTATCTTAAAAAGCTCTAGAAATAGAAAGAGTACTGCTTATTGGTGAGAATGTACATCAGTAAACCTGTTTCGAGATTTGTGCAATATTGACTATATTTTAAACAAAAACATTATAAATGAGGTGCCATTATGCCGAAGCTTCGCGTGATGCATTTTATGAACCAATTTTTCGGCGGTATTGGGGGTGAGGATAAAGCAGACGCGTCTGTAGATTTTCGTGAGGGACCATTAGGCCCTGGAAAACGTCTCCAGACTTTGTTTGGAGACTCGGCCGAGATTGTCGTTACCGCATACTGTGGTGACAACTACTTCTCTGAGCACCATGATGAATCACTGGAAAAGATTCTGCAGATTGCCAGGGAACAAGATGTTAAGTTGTTAGTTGCCGGTCCTGCCTTTTCCTCTGGCAGATATGGCCTTGCTTGTGTGGAGGTATGTCACTCAGTGAGTACTTCTTTAGGCTTATATTGTATAACCGGTATGCATATCGAGAATCCGGGAGTAGCATGCTATAGACAATACAAGGACAGAAGGATCTTTCTCTTCCCGACAGCAGAGACCGTAACAGGTATGGAGAATGCGTTGTCACGGATATCACGATTCGTTTCAAAGCTAGCTACCGGTTTGGCTATAGGGTCCTCAGCCGAGGAGGGTTATATTTCTCGAGGCTTTCGAGTCGTTGAAGTTGCGAGTAAGAGCGGTGTAGAAAGAGCCATTGATATGCTGTTAGACAAGGTCGCTGGCCGCTCTTTTACAACCGAGGTCCCTTTTGAGACTGAGGATGTAATCGCTGTTACCCCTCGAATAACAAATTTGGAAGCCTCTTGTCTGGCGCTCGCAACTACGGCTGGTGTGGTTCCACAGGGAAATCCAGATGGATTCAAATCAAGGAACAACGATAAGTGGAGTAAATACCCCGTAGGTAGTCTGGACACCATGACAGATGCCAATTGGGAAGTAGTACATAGCGGCTATGATACTTCCTTTATGCAGCAAAACCCCAATTATGGGGTCCCACTCGATGTTTGCAGGAAAATAGAAAAGGAAGGCATTTTTGCTAAACTGTATCCCTATTTCTATGCGTCCACCGGCGTGTGGGGGTTGAGTTCCAATATGCAGCGCATAGGTAGAGACATGGTCCGTGACATGAAAGCCGAAGGTGTGGACGCTGTCTTGCTTGTGTCAACCTGAGGTAGTGATACTCACAGCGGTGCTGTGATAGCCAAAGAGATTGACAGAGAGGGTATTCCAGTAGTTCACATCACGGCAATTACCATGGTGTCGAAGCAAACCGGTGCTAACCGAATCGTGGCCGGAGTTAAGGTCGTTCATCCCTGCGGTAATGCTGAAATATCTGCTGAAAATGACCGTACTATGCGTAAAGAGATCATACAGTGTGCTCTGCGCGCCCTTCAAACAGATATTGATGAACCGACTGTTTTTATGCCGAATATTTGGCGTGCCGGTGGTTAGGAGGTATTGAAAATGAAGCTAGAACTGGCAGATTTTCCGGTAAGAGATGTGCAATTTAGCAAGCGCACTAGCTATGATAAAGGGCTTCTACAGATTAATAAAGAGGAGCTAGTGACACTAGCCTTACAGGACAAAAGAATCGTATCGGCCGACCTAGATGTAGCGTTTCCTGGTGAACGAACCAGGATTGCTTTTGTCCGTGATGTTGTAGAACCGCGAGTTAAAGTATCAGGGCCTGGGTGTATTTTCCCCGGAATTCTCGGTCCCATCGAAACTGTAGGCGAAGGCAGAACGCATAGGTTATCCAGGGTCACAGTAATGGCCTTAGCAAATTATAAGGGGGCTATCGCAGTAGATGAATCTGGAACGACAGCGGAAACCCGTGGACTGGTGGATATGTGGGAACCAGGAGCAAAAGTGATACCATATGGATCCCTCATCAATATTGTGTTAGTGCTCACACTCGTTGATGATGTAAGTGAACTGGAGGCTCATACGACGATTCAATTGGCTGAGTTTAAGGTCGCTCAGCAGTTGGCTGAGACTGTTAGACACAAGACTCCTGAGATAATGGAGGTTTTTGAACTGTTCGAGGTTGATCCTTCTCTCCCGCGAGTGGTCTATAACCTTGGTTTCATATCAGAGCGAACCGCCCCCGTTTCAGGGATAAGCTTTTACAGTTTACCTATCCGGGATAGCTTACCATTCTTCGTTCACCCTAACGAGTTCCTTGATGGGGCAGTGACAATAGACGCGCGGCAGGGAGGTGCACAGAAACCGCAAAACTGGACATGGATGAATCCATCTACGATTCTCAGTCTACTCAGAGAGCATGGTAAACGGTTAAACTTCTTGGGTGTAATTATGCAAAGATGTTCATTTGATAGCGAAACTGGCAAGTACACAACTGCAGCATGTACTTCTCAAATGGCAAAGCTGCTGGGAGCAGATGCTGCACTCATCACATCAATGGGCGGGATGGGAAATACATTTATTGGTTGTATGATGACAGTGCAAGCTTACGAAAAAAAAGGTATAAAGACGGTTCTTTTAACTGCAGAGGCGAGCGGTGGCGAAGGAGGACCACCACTGGTTTTCTATGTTCCGGAAGCATCCGCTATAGTAAGCACAGGTGATATCCAACGCGGGTTAACGTTACCAGCCCCGGACAAGGTTATCGGTTGTGAAAAGGATCAACTCATGTCATGGAGGGCGTCAGACCCCGGGTTTTCTCCATGGAGCGAGGTCACACTCGACAGGGTCTACGCACTTCCTGATGGTGCTGACTGGTGGGGTAACCTGAACTACTTGTGCAAAGAGTATTGATGAAGATTTTATTAACTTGAAAAGTTAAATGATATTTGTATTTGAAGGTGGGAAACGAATATGGAGGAAGATAAGACTGACATTGCCATTATAGGGGCAGGAGTAATAGGATGTGCAATCGCCTATTTGCTGAGTAAAGAGGGCATACGAGTTATGGTTCTGGAACAGGATAGCATTGGGAGCCATGCCTCTGGTTTTGCTAATGGGAGTCTCAGCCCAGCAACACAGCTCGCTCCAGAAGTCGTGGACTTAATGTTACCTCTGACGTTAGAAAGTTACCGGATGCACAAGGTATTTTCTCAGGAATTGAAAGAAGAGGTCGGGATTGACTACCATTTTCGTCAAGCAGATCGTATTACACTTGCCTTTACAGAGGAGGAGGCGAATGAGCTCAAGTATTGGGTCGATTCAATGCGAAAAAGAGGGATCAAGGTACAATGGGTAGATAGAGAAGTTGTGCAAAACTTAGAAAGTCGGGTATCAAGCAGGATAAAAGGTGCAGCATACAATGAGACCAGAGGAGTCCTGGATAGCTACGGATATAATTTGGCATTGGCTCAGGCAGCTGAAAAGTATGGGGCAGAGATTCGTAATCGACAAGTGATTGGACTAAAAAAGAAGGGAACCAAGTTAATCAGCCTTCAAACCCCATCTGGCAATATCACCTGTGAGCGATCAATCTTGGCAATGGGCCCGTGGGCCAAGTTGGCCTCCCAATGGCTCAACTTTCCTATTCCTGTTAGACCTCTCAGAGGACAGAGTTTGAGATTTCAAATTTCTGGATCACCATTCTTTCACCAGCTGACCCGGGGTATTTATCAGATGGAGACGAGACATGACGGTATGATCTGGGCTGGTAGTACCAAGGAGGACGTCGGTTTTGATGATCAACCTACAGTTGAAGGGAGAGATAGCATTATAAACGGGCTACTCACCATGGTACCCTCACTTGAAGACGCAGAAATTACAAAGCAAACGGCGTGTCTTAGGCCACTTTGTACCGATGGATTACCAATCATCGGAGAGATTCCAGGATGGAGTGGTGTTTACATAGCTACTGGCCACGGTGAAAAGGGTATTTTGCTTAGCACCGTAACCGCTCGTATTGTGACCGACCTGATAGTAAAAGGGCACAGCCTAATTCCAATCCAACCCTTTGCTCCATCACGCTTTATCACAATGGATAGTTAAGGCTCTCTATACGCTACCTTAAAAACGTTTCGAAAAAGCAATAGTGCAGTAAGCAGGAAGAGAAGATAATAGACCAGATGTTCTATTTACGATAAGAAAAATGGGACTCATATACTACGATACAAACATTAATAAAGCACAAGAAAGTATAAGCAGCGACATATAGTTAATGTAAATAAACAATAACTTGGTTAATTGACGAGGCAGTATTTGTGATTAGGGTTAAAGAAAAGCTTGACAGTTTTAAATAATGACAAAGTAAGGGACAGGAAATACAAATGCTTGCAAAAAAACCCAGAGCAGCAGCAATTTCTATTATCTCTAACACCTCATTGGTTCTGCTTAAATTAGTCGCAGGGATCATTACTGGGAGTGTTAGCCTACTGGCCGAAGCAATCCATAGCCTAATGGATCTAGCGGCAGCCATTATTGCATTCATTAGTGTGAAAATCGCGGATAGACCTGCTGACGAAGGACATCAATTTGGACATGGAAAAGTAGAAAATATTAGCGGCGTAACCGAAGGGCTATTAATATTTGTTGCCGCTGGAATAATAATCAATGAAGCAATACACAGGCTCTTTGAGGGAGTTACTCTGGAGCTAATTGAGGTGGGAATTGGAATAATGGCGGTGTCAATAGTAGTCAACATACTCGTTTCTAGACATTTACTTAAGGTGGCTCGAGATACCGATTCATTAGCTCTTGAGGCAGATGCCCGTCACCTTTCTACAGATGTGATGACAATGGCAGGTGTTTTAATTGGATTAATTATAGTACGAGTGACAGGACTGAGCGTAGTTGATCCTATCGTTGCGATATTAGTAGCTTTATTAATTATAAAAGCTGCTTACGACATAACTAAGAAGTCGTTTGGTGGCCTTATGGACGCGACATTACCCAAGGCTGAAGAAGATGCCATAAAGTCATGTATTTTGGAACATTATAGTGAGATAGTAGGTTACCATAAGCTACGTACTCGCAAGTCTGGAAGTTACCGTTATATTGATCTTCACCTCGTAGTACCCCGAAACTCTAATATTCAAGAGGCACACCAAATATGTAATCACTTGGAACAGGACATAAAAGAAATTATACAACGTGCCAGTACGCAAACAACTATTCATATTGAGCCTTGTACTGTTGAGTGTGACCATTGCTCCGTCTTCTGTACCCTGAGAAAGAAGAATTATTAGGCGCCATATCGATCTTATCAATAATGCTTATAGATAATCCCAAGAGATTACTAACATCTGTATAGTTGCCGGGGTGAGAATACGCATTTAATTTCGTCGGCAAACACAAAAGATAAAGGAGAGATTAATGATGTCTAAACAGAGTGCAGTTTCACAGGGTGAAGTAGCTAGTTCTTTTATGATGGTACAACAACAAATTGATGCTATTTGCAAAAAGATAAGGATCAGTGAAACATGCCGTCTAAGACTCAGAGAGTGTGAGCGGGAGCTAATAGTACACTTTCCCGTAAAGATGGACGACGGTCAAGTGAAGGTCTTCACCGGCTACCGGGTTCAGCATAACGACAGCCGGGGACCATCCAAGGGTGGCATTCGTTACCATCCAGACGTTACCCTCGATGATACTAGGGCTTTAGCTGCTTTGATGACATTGAAGGCGGCTGTTGTCAATATACCCTACGGTGGTGCCAAGGGAGCCGTTGCCTGTAATCCGAGAGTGCTCTCTCAAAATGAGTTGGAAAGATTAACACGACGCTATGCTAGTGAAATCTCACTCTTAATCGGTCCAGAAAGGGATATCCCTGCTCCTGACGTGGGTACAAATCCTCAAGTGATGGCCTGGATTATGGATACCTATAGTATGAATAAAGGCTATTCTGTTCTGGGTGTGGTTACAGGCAAGCCTATTGAGTTAGGCGGTAGTAAAGGTAGGCTCGAAGCCACGGGCCGAGGCTGTGTGATTTGTGCTAGGCTAGCTGGTAAACATCTTGGCATGAGTCTTGAGGGAGCTAGAGTAGTAGTTCAGGGTTTTGGCAACGTTGGGGCTACTGCAGCCAGACTGCTAGCTAAAGAAGGTGGTCAAATTATGGGAGTGAGCGATTCCAAGGGCGGCATCTACAACCCGCGCGGCCTCGATGTGGAAAGTATACTCAGTCACAAAGAGGAGACAGGTTCAGTAGTTGACTTCAAGAAGGCGGAAAACATAACTAATGCCGAGTTCTTAGGACTAGAATGTGACATACTCATACCAGCCGCTCTTGAACATACGTTACATGAAGGTAATGCTGCGTCTGTCAAAGCGAAAATAGTTATAGAGGGAGCTAACGGGCCAATCACCACTGAAGCCGACAAGATTCTCTATGATAACAGAGTTTTCATAGTACCTGACATATTAGCTAATGCAGGTGGTGTGGTGGTATCCTATTTTGAGTGGGTACAGGGTATTCAATCGTTTTTCTGGAGTGAAAGTGAGGTAAACCACCGGCTGCAAGCAGTGCTTAGTAACGCCTTCCACGAAGTATTTGACATGGGCCAGCATCAAAAAGTGGATATGAGAGATGCTGCTTATATGCTTGCGGTAAAGCGAATAGCCGATACCATGGAAGCTAGGGGAATATTCCCATAGTTGACTATAAACTGGCCATGCTAGAGGGATGGCATCAATGACGCCCCGGGGCTGGCCCAGGCTAATGCGGGCATAGCGATGGGTATTACTGGAACTGATGTGGCTATGGATACGGCCGATATTGTTCTTATAAGGGATGATACTCTCAAGGCGGCAGAAGCTATCACTCTGAGTCACAGTAAATTAGAACCATTAAGCAAAACCTCGTCTTCGCCCTAATTTTCAACATAATTGGTATTGCTGCAACTGCATCAGGGCTCCTCATCTCTATATTAGCAGCCCTTTTCCATAATTTCGGCTCTGTGGCAGTGGTAGTTAATTCTGCCAGGGTGGTTGGTATTAGACAGCGCAGGTAATGCAGTGCCCTATCTCAATTTGCAATTAACTGATATATTTATCCAAAGCTTCCTTCAGGCTTTGCCACTCCTTATCAATGTCACCTTTACTCGCTGCCTGACTCAAACAGGATTCAACGTGATCCTCCAGCACGACCTGAGCTGCCTTCTGTACAGCAGCCTTTACGGCAGCAAATTGAATTAGTATGTCTGGACAAGGTTTCCCCGCTACAACCATGCGCTTGATAGCTCTGACATGCCCTTCGATCCTGGATAACCTATTGATTACCGATGATGTTTTTCTGTGATGACCACCATGATTGTTGTCTCGAGGTAGATTCAATTCTTCCATAGTTCACTCCTATAGGCATAATAGACGGGAAAGTAAGATTTATCAAGGTTGACTCTAATATGCCCTCTTTTTTTGGGGGCTAGGCCATTGTGACCCAACGATACTATAATATGACACCGTTAACAATCCGAAACATTATCATATTTTCATTAGAGAATATGGCTCAAGAGAATTCTAATTGCGATACCTAGCAGTATTATACCACCGAGCGCCTCGGCCCGTTTCCCAATTATCTTACTTGCTCTTTTACCTACTACAAAACCAATCGTTGTAACTAAAAAGGCAACCGCACCGATAGTTAAACTGGCCATGGCTATATTCACTTCCAAGAATGCAAAGGATAGGCCAACAGCCAATGCATCAATACTCGTTGCTATTGATAAAGTGATAAGCAAGATACCCTTAGTGATATCGACCTCTTTGTCTTGGCTACGTTCAGGGCGAAATGATTCCCAGAGCATTCTACCACTGACAATTGCTAGCAAAGCGAAAGCTACCCAGTGGTCATAATCCGCAATGAATTCGACCACGGTTCTACCAACCAACCATCCAAGAACCGGCATCAAAGCCTGAAACAACCCGAATGAGAAGGACACACGGAGCCGCGGTGGCCAAGAATGATTTTTTTTGGAAATACCACTGCTCAGAGCTACGGCAAAGCAGTCTGCAGACAAGCCAATAGCTATAAGAAAAATAGAGATAAAATCGCCGTTAATCACCAATTAAGTATGGCATATCAAAGCATAGTTTGAAAGTAACCTATGATAGATATCAATAACTAATCAGTCGTGAAATGCTGCAGAACGAACCGCTCTTTCGTTCAAAGTGCGATGAAACGGATGACCTGCTCCCAATTATTGGACCACTTATTTGGTTAGAGTTCCCACCGTCAGAGTCGGCTTAACCTGCCCAAGACCAATGTCAAATACCATATCTACATAGCCATGCGTTTTCAATAAAATCCATCACGGTAAGCCAAAATATTTTTATTTACCCTTACTAATCCTCAAGGAAATTGCTCAACATTTCTGCCCTTTTGTTGAAACGTCACGCCTATTTAGATGGACATTTCCTCTTGAGGGGTACCGGGGCAAGAGCCCCTTGAGGAAAAGATATTTTCACTGTATTAATAAATCGTTCCTTTCCTAGGGTATTATCTCACGCTTAGGCTTTAGCCGTGAAGCTTAGTGCACCTTTTTACAAAAATAGCATTAGGCTGTCATTTTCTAAACAAAAGGGGGAAGCGTATAAACTCCTCTTATCTTATCTCTACAAATCGAGTTGTAAAGCTTCTTCCCGAAACGTAACTACCATAAACAACTTATCTTCATAGAACCTAAGCCATATAATTGAAGCAATTGGGTCATCTTTCACTCTATTTCTCCAACAGCTTACAACACCGTCACCGTAGTCAACACTTTTTGCTTCCCTTATCACTCTGTCAAAAGGGGGCAAAATTAATCGTTCAGGCTTTCCCGTGTCATATCCGAAGAGCATTTGCACATCATTTGGCAACAATTCTAGATTGGCAGCGGCGGAAACAGTAAAAGTGACTCAAAATTTGAAAATTTCTATGGGCAATCAACAAAACCCAATAATCCATTTCCCTACCCCAGGCCACTTCCTTATCATCTCACTTCTGTTTTGAAGCACTCTTATGATAACTTACCCATGCTTTTAGAATGTTCTTGGGCTTACTTCATACTTCCCGGTGATGATTTGCACACAAAGCAAGCTTCTTTGACATATAGACAAGATTGATAGTATAGTATCCCCCAGGGGGGATATATTATTGATAGATTTATTTAGACGCTATCGGACTGTTTTTTCCTCGCGAGAATTCATTATCACCGCAATCACACTCTTATTCATTGTTCTCAGCGCTGTGCTCTCTCTGGCAGGAGTAAACCTTAAGATATTCACTGTTGAGATACATACTGTGTTTGCATGGGTGGGGATAGCCGTCGGCGGACTTACCATTACTGTCAGTGCGGTCAGAGGTTTACTGAAACGCCAGATTAACGTTGATGAACTGGTAGCAATCGCAATTGTTGCCTCGGTGATTTACGGCGAGTACCTCGCTGCCGCCTTTGTAGCCTTCATGATGCTCTTTGGCAAGCTGTTGGAGGATTTTACCGCTGAACGAGCCAGTAAGGCTTTGGAAGATTTGGGTAAACTCGTGCCTGCCAAAGCCTGCGTGCGCCGCGATGGTCAGGACCTCCTAATTCCTGTTGAGGAGGTAGTGCCCGGCGATTTAGTTATTGTGAAATCAGGAGAGCGTATTCCGGTGGATGGGGATGTGGTCAGCGGGCGGGCATCAGTGAACCAGGCATCTATCACTGGAGAATCCATGCCAGTGTCTAAGGCTAAGGGTAGTGAGGTCTATGCTGGTACCCTAACTGAGTTGGGGGCTCTGGAACTCAGGACTACTAAGGTAGGTGACAGCACCACCTTAGGCAAGATCGTGCATCTTGTAGAGGACGCCAAAGAAAACCGCGCCCCCATTGTACGCATCGCAGACCGCTTTGCCAAGTACTTCACCCCTCTCATCTTGGGCCTCGCCATCCTCGTTTACCTCATCACCGGCCAACCGCTCTTCGCGGTCGCGGTGTTAGTCGTTGCTTGCCCCTGTGCCCTGGTCATGGCCACCCCTACCGCCATCATCGCCGGTGTAGCCAACGGGGCACGGCGAGGTATACTCATCAAGGGGGGTGCCCGTCTCGAAGCAGCGGGAAAAGTGACAGCAATGGCTCTGGATAAAACGGGAACTATAACCTTGGGTGACCCGAGAGTGATGAAGATTGTACCTCTTGAAGGTGCCTCGGAGAAAAAAGTTTTGGAGTTGGCTGCCATAGCGGAAAAGTTTTCTGAACATCCTTTAGCTAAAGCTATCATGACCAAATCAAAAGAGGAAGGCTTAAGTATTCCTGATGCCGACGAGTTTAATGTTGTCCCAGGGCTAGGGGTTATGGCTAGGACTGACGGTAGAGAGATAGTGGTTGGTCATCAAGAACTCTTACAAGAGTATCAAGTTGATTTGCCTCAATCCCTCAACGACACCATAAGTCGTCTTGAAATAGAGGGGCTCACCGCCTTGTTGGTAGCTTCAGATAAGCTGGTGTTGGGGATCATAGCGGTAGCTGACGTGGTGCGGGAGGATGTGAGCCAGGCTATCCAGCAGCTCAAAGATGTCGGAGTGAGAAGGTTGGTGATGCTCACCGGGGATAGCCCCGAAGTGGCTAAGCGCATAGCCGGCGCTGTGGGAATTGACGAGTGGAACGCCAGACTACTTCCGCAACAGAAGGTTGAATTCATTAAAACGATGCAGGCAGAAGGCTACAAAGTAGCCATGGTGGGCGATGGTATTAACGATGCACCGGCACTCGCACAAGCTGATGTTGGCATCGCTATGGGTGTTACCGGTACAGATGTAGCTATGGACACAGCCAATATTGTCCTCATGACGGATAATGCCCTCAAAGCTTCAGAGGCTATCAGCTTAAGCCGTAAGACCATGCGCATTATTAAACAAAACATTGGCTTTGCTCTTTTCTTTAATGTGATTGGCGTTATTGCCGCTGCTATAGGACGACTGAATCCCATGGAAGCAGCCATTTTCCACAACTTTGGCTCAGTATTAGTGGTGGTCAATTCAGCAAGACTGGCTGGTACTAAAAACCTCACCGAGGATTACCCTTTCTTTAGCCGACTATTCTCTAGGAATAAGAAGAAATAAGGAGGAGATACCATGATTAGGATGTATTATCATTTGGCGGTTGCTGCAAGGAGGACTGATGAGGCAGAGAAGCTCCTTAAGGAGTGGGCCTCCCGAATGAAAGGCAATCCAGGATTCCTTGGTTGTTATGTTTTCAAGGAAATGGGGCACCATGGCGGCAACGATTATGGTTTAATGCATGACTGGCAGAGTTCAGAGGACATGCACACCTTCTGGGAGAAAAACAAGCAATTCGCCCTGCAAACGAGTGAACACCCCCATGAGCATGAGGAAGATGACGACGAAGAGTCGCAGAAAGAACTTTTCCGTAAGGAATTCCACGGCCACTACGAGCTAATCTTCCATGTATCGCCATAGATTGCTCCAGGCAAACTAGTCAATATATTTGTCCAGGGCTTCCTTCAGGCTGCGCTACTCCTCGTCACTGGTGCCTTTGATGGCAGCCTCATCCAAACAGGATGCCATGTGATCCTCCAAGACAACTTGGGCTGCCCTCCGCACAGCAGACTTTACTGCGGCTTTGCTCCCTGATTGTCGTAGGAACTCGTTAGATGTTGTCTTCTATTTCCACAAAACCTCATATGAAAGTTATGTTTTTAACAAATTAATTCATATCGCACTGTGGAATGTAGATATAAAAAGGTGCGCCAAATCTCACGCTCGAAGACTAGGCGTGAAGCTACAGAGTAAAAAAAACGGTTTTACAGACATAGATGGGTAAACAGAAAAGCTGATATAGAGTGCTAAGAGCAAAGCTCGCAGTGCCCAGGTAGACACTCCATATCACTGAATTCCTGAAGCCATTGCCTAATTTCCTGGACGATGTCATAGTGTTTTCAATTAGCCTCAGGACCAGACGCTTCGTATGGTTTAACCAGTCGCTTCCGCAGTCTATACCTTTGAGTCTTCACAGTTCTGCGTCTCCGCTCATCCTCGCTTACGTCACCCCAATCATAGTTATCAGCCACGATTTCATATAAGCCACGCCTGGGAAGTCGGTTTTCTGCTATCCTCAAATCGTCTGCCTTTGACACCACTTGAGCCATCTTCACACCTCCCTAAGTCTGCGAGCATGTTCCTTGTGAATGTAACGTGATAGCGGACTACCTTCTTTGTAGAAGTACATGTCGAAGTTGTCTGAAGATAAGGTGAAGTGCTTCTTGGTAGCTAGGTCGCGAGGAGTTGTTTCAAGCGGCACAAACGCGACTCCGGTCGAATCACGAGAAATCAAAGCGCAATGCGAAACAGCAATATCTGCTGAGGGGCCATTTGTATTGCCGACAGTGCAGACATGCTTACTGTGGACATGTGGATCGTACAATCGGATATTATCGCTGCCCCGGTTAGCTGAGGATAACTTCCCCTGTAAATCCCTGCTTCAATAAGAATTGGCGCGTGGATAAACTTGAGGCAATAGTTTGGAAGGAAATCGAGCACGTCTTAGATAACCCTGATTTTATTGTTACCGCAATAGAAAAGCAGCGTAATGATGCCAATAATATTGACACACTGGAGCCTGAATTGCAGATGGTTGAGAGACAACTGGGAGCGCTTGACCGTGAGCAGAAGCAGTTACTACAGTGGGCGCTCAAAGGATTTCCCGAGGACACGGTTGTTGCCGAGAATAAGCGTATTAACGAGAGCCGGAGCAGTTTACAATCAAGGAAAGCAGCGCTTGAAGCTCAGATACAGGCAGGCCGTGAAGCTGCCGTCAGTTTGCCTAAGCTGGAAGAGTATATTCAGCTTGTCCGTGAAAAACTGACCGACTTGGATTTTGGTATGAAGCGTCTCGCATTGGAGATGCTGAATATAAAGATCTGGGTAGACGCCTCAAACGTGGAAATAACCGGAACCATACCTGTAGAAGGTTCAGAAGTTGTGACCAAATCATCTTGATGTTCTGCTCCGGAGAATGCGATTTCTTGACCATGATTTACCCCCCCCCTTATTTTCAGTTCCAGTCTAACATTACAACTGGACTCCTTTTGGGGGGGCAGGCCAACGCCGGCAACTCTAACTTAGAAAGTGGTACAACTATCGGGGGCTGGCCAGGTGTAATCGAACAGACCTATTGCCGCTTCATTCTATGCATTTATTCGTAATTATATTGAACCACCTCCATGGCTTAACTGACCACCATCAATATAAATAGTTTCCCCGTTTATATAGTTGGAAGCATCTGAAGCAAGGTATAATGCCAGCAATGCAATTTCTCGTGGCTCAGCTACTCGGCCCTCCGGTATGCCGTCAAGAATAGCCTTTTTGAATAATGGGTCTCTTAGTATTCCTTCCGTCATTTTAGTTTTCGTAAACCCTGGGCCAATAGCATTTACACAAATATTGAACGGAGCCAACTCCGAAGCCAGGCAACGAGTAAATGCATTGACCCCTGCCTTACTGACACAATATACGGAATGGTAGGTACTACCCAGTTCAGCACTATTAGAACTGATATTTATGATCTTTCCTTTCTTTTGCTTTAACATGTAGGGACCAACTGCTTGTGTGAAAAGAAAAATACTGGTTAAGTTGGTGTCCATAACTGTATGCCACCATTCTAGAGTTATTGGTTTATCCCATTCATCTCCAGCCAGCTCCCATCCGGGAAATCTAATTCCTGGCACAAAAACGGCAGGCCTCATACCACTATCGATGCCAGCGCTATTTACCAGGATATCAATCTTACCAAATTTGGAAACAGTCTGTACCACTACATCTTTCACTTGGTCTTCATTGGTTACATCCGCAGGTATAGTCAAGGCTGTCTGTCCCAATTGAGAAACCTCTTGCGCTGTTTCTTCTATCTGCTCTTTGGTGCGAGCAACCAGGGTGATATCAGTCCCAGCTTCAGCCAAAACCAGGGCAATAGCCTTACCAATGCCCCGTCCGGCTCCCGTAACAATGGCTACTCTGCCTTCAATATCATATTCTTTAATAACCATGATACTTTGCCTCTCCTTTCATTTCCTTACTACCCCGATTGACCTGCCTCCATGAAGGATACCACTTCTTAAGTTAGTGTCACCGATATTCTAACCTCAGGAGCAGGTGAGCGGCAACTCAGCTCACTATGCGACCGTATCCGATCATACTCTTCAACCAATCCCCCATCAACGCACTTGCCTCTAGCTTTGGGGAAGCTGGCAGTGCTACTGAGCAAACAGATAAACAGGTTTTGCCAGGCACGCTACAAAACAACACATTTGCAATTACAGAGTAACCTAATATAAAAGGCTTAGTTGATTTTGGTGGTGTGGGGTGGGTTGCCGTTAGTGGATATTGTTATCGGTGCTGAAGTGTTTCTATGCATAACTCAGACAGTTTTGGGAGGCAGGTCACTCCTTACACAATATTTAGCTACGGTAATTTTCCAATACGTGATAGCTCATCCGCTACATCTTTAAGCCCAAGCTCCTCAAGTTTAGCTCGTGTAGGCCACCCCGTTTGTTTATCCCAGCCCCGCTTATCATAATAGCTATCCAGAATCCGGTTAAAGAGCGGCATATCCCATTTGGTGCCATCTGATTTTTCAGGATATTCGCCGAGCCATGCCCCGGATGAATCTACTTCTCTATTCCGGTTATAGTTACGGATATGAAGTGCTCTATCCAGGTTACGGATTCTATCTCCCGATTTCTCCAGGTCTGCTGTGGTGAGGGGTAATCCGGTAAGCGGGGCAAGCATTTTAGCTTCAGCATCAATATCCCCGCAGTAGTCCTCCGCCGCCAGCAGTTCCTCCCTGGAATGGAAGCCTCTCAGTATTCTGGGGAAGCACCAGTCACACATAAGGAGGGAATCTTTGAGTTGTGCCCGGTTATCCTGCCAGAAGGTAAGCTTTGTCTTCTCATCAATATCATTAAAGCCTGGCTCCATGCCTTTAGAACTTCCAAAGATTTTCTCATAGGTAAGCATGAGCTTCTTAAAGTCCACATCTGCTGACCCACCCTTGGTGCCATCATGGTGAAGAGGGAACCACATTGAGACGAATGATGACTGGTGGTGGCTTGCCATGGGGTCGCGGGAGTCAATCGCCCAGTGTAAACTGGTATGGATCCAGATGGGGCTGGGCTGGGACTCATAGGCCCTTCCCTGGCGATGGTCGGGTTGACCCCACAAGGGGAACTGGAAGTGGGCGGCTTTCTTTAGAATCTCCGGCAGGTCAAGCTTTTCAATTGCCCGCATCATATCCTCGGCAAAGATATCGCCAATCTCCTGACGGTAGGCTATTTTAGTAACAAAATCATACCAGAAGTGTGGGTTATCAGGCTCAAGCTTTAGTCCATTAAGCTCAGTTACTCCGTTTTCAATACACTGCCAGAACCAAGGATAGAAGTTCATCGGGAAAGCGCTGGATAATCCCAGCCCCTCACAGAGAGCTTGGAGCTCCGTTCCCGCTTGTTCACCAAATCCCTTGGTTTCACGGGTAAACATATCCCCCTTATAGATTTTCTCTATATCTTTGGGCGGGTAGTTTGTTTTAACATCTCCATAGATAAAAACTCTATCCTCACAGTGTCCCATCATATTGCGCGTGCCGCTCCCCACCTGGATACCCGACGGTATATTCTTGAGCATCTTGCCGCACCCCATGGGGCAGCCGAAGCTGCAGGGGAGGGTTTTTGGCGCTGGGGGTATACCGGCAGGACCGCGGTGAGGACTAGATGTGGGACCTGAACTGATTAATCTGGTTGTCTCCTTACAGGCACGGATGAACTCATCGGGTTTAACTATCTTAATTCCACCTGTTCCTCTAAACGCAATTGCCTTGAGCTTCTTTGCTCCCATGACCGCCCCCAGCCCCGCATCTCCGATGGCGTTGGAAAGCTTATGCTGGATAGATGCCCACCGGACCAGGTTTTCCCCCGCCGGACCAATGCATACCACCTGGGCTTGTTCGCCGTGAATGGTCTTGAGAGACCGCTGGGTAGAGAAGGTATCGGTTCCCCAGAGTTTCCGGGCATCTTTGAGTTCAGCTTTACCGTCATTCACCCATAAATAGGCTGGTTTATCCGATATACCTTTAATGATTACTCCATCAAATCCGGCAAACTTCATCTCGGCAGTCCAGTCCCCGCCCATGGTGCCGTAGGTCCACCAGAAGGTGGGATAGGTGCGCGCCGATACCCCGCAGACAATCCCTCTCCCCGAGGTAGGAGCCAGCGTACCGGTGAGGGGACCGCTCATGAAGATGAGCAAATTATCCGCATCATACGGACCGGTTCCAGGCTTAAGCTCATTCCATGCAATACGGGTACAAACACCCTTGCCACCGATATACTCTGGAACATATTGTGATGTATCCTCAGTAGTAATATTTCCAGTTGATAGGTCAATTCTCAGGAGTTTCCCGACCCAGCCGCACATCGCGCCCATTTATTTCTCCCTCTTAACAAAAGTTAATGCTTTACGGGGACACATCTCAACGCAAATAGGCCCCTCTTTCCTGCTTTTGCACAGATCGCACTTAAAAAACGTCCCATTATCTGCTTGCCTCTGCCAGATGGGTTTTCCCGGAAGGGGGCAGGCATCGGCACACTCCCCACATCCGGTACAGGTATCCTCATTGATATAACGTGCGCCAGTCTTCTCATCAATGCAGAGAGCTTCATCCTTTAATGGGCAGGCATGGTAGCAGCTTGGGGAACTGCACTGTGAGCAGACCACCGCCGGGAATTCCAAGTCTAAATCGTGGGGAGCGAGATGGATACGTGAGAGGTACGAACTGCATACCCCATCATGATACGCCGAGCAGCCAAGCTCGCAGATACCGCAGCTGCGGCATAATTCAGCATGGTGAATAACCCTGCTTGACCTAGGAATCGCTTTTGATATAGATTGTGGGAAATTCAACTACACCTCCTGATGCTCTCAGCAACGGTATGCTTTATTATGAAACACTATAAATGAGTTCAATATTAAAGTCCCAACAATTTAGCTGGGTTAGTCTTGACCATAAAAGTGACCTCTTCTTCGGTTAGTCCAGACTCAAGCATGGTGCTGATAAATTCTCTCATGCCCTCTGCTGTAGTTGAGCGTTCAAGCCCGCCGCAGTCTGTGCTCATGATACAATGTTCTGCGCCGATATTTGTAATATCAGCTGCTGTCTCCTGAGGATTAACCTTTCCACATTGCGGCAGGATTTCCCAGGCGGTGTATTCAATAAACACACCTTCCCGGGCAAGCATTCTTCTCTCTTCTGGCTTGAGGATTGTCTCCGATAGGAAATCTGAAGTTGCATGTGTGACCACTATCTTATCAATACCTATTTGTTTCGCCTCTTCTACCAGGGTAATTATTTCCTGTGCCGAAACATGACCGGTTGCTATTACAAGGTTGTATTCTTTGATGATTCTAAGTATCTCGGTTATTTCTAAAAGAAGCCTGCCTTTGCTATCTATTAATGAGATACCTTCGCCTCTTATTTGAAGACGTCCTTTCCCGTTTACCAAGCCGATGGAATTTTTTGAACAAAACACCGGCATCCACACCACTTTAGCTCCAAGCTTTGCTGCTGACTCTACTGCATAAGGATTCAATCCACCACACTCATATTCAAGACATATGCTACCGAAAGTCGCCACTTCAGGTACAAGTTCGGAAACGAGGCTAGCAAGTGGTCCGCTGGGATAATGCGGATTTTTCAGGACCAGACCTCTCATGCCATGGTCCCTGGCGGTAAGTGCTGTCTCAAGAGCCGTCTGGCGCCTTTCCTGTAAAGCAGGAGCGAAGTGAACGTGCATATCGATTGAGCCTGTGAGTAGTCTGCCATATTTGGAGGTATCAATCTTTTTCTTAAGCACAAGTTTATGTTCTTTTAATTCATTATTCTCTAGCATCGTCCAGCTCCTTTCAGTACTGACCTGCCCCCGAAAGTGGTACCAGCTATTGAGTTAGAGTTACCGGTATTTTAGCTTCAGGTGCTGGTGCCCGATAACCAAGTGAGCTATGCGGCCTGACCTGATTATATTCCCTCCTCCAGTCAGCAATCAATACCTTAACCTCAATCAGAGAATTGTTCATCAATATTTTGAATTCAAAAAATCAATAACAGTAATACCTGTCTTAATAAAATAAACATTTTATTGAAGATTTGATTTACGATTGTTGATTTTCAAACCACAATCATATTGACAAATAAATCTTGGAGGTCAATATGAGCAAGAAATCAGCAGTCAAGAAACCCGAAACACAAGCACCCAAGCCGGGAGCACCTGCAACACCTGCGCCTACTCTTGAAAACCTCTTTGAAGAGCTGCAATCCCTCAAGCAGTTAGTAGAAGAGCACACCAGCCTTATCACCCAGCTTCAGGAAACCCTAGCGCGTAAACGGAAACCAGTATCTTCAAACGGCAAGGTCAAAATCCTGGACAAGCAGACCGGCGAAATCTATCCATCCAAGAACAACGCCTACCAGACACTTCTCAAATCAGGCGAACTCAAAGACCTGGTGGATAAAGGCGTCTTCGGCGATATCCCAGCCAAGAACACTTTCGGTTGGTATCCCCCTGTAAGAGAACTGCCGGACAGGTTCGAAGAGGTGAAGCCAGCGGAAGAGACGCAGCAGTGATAGACGGAGCAAATAGGTTCAGCGGCTACATGTATTCCCGGGAACTCGTTGGCTGGGGTCTGGCCAGGTCAAGGTTTACCAGGAAGAAGAAGCAGCCTGGAGAAATGGTCACCAAAAGGAATTAGCCAACCTGATTGCTGATACCAGGAGGAAAAGGTTTCAGGCGATATTGGTCTGGGCGTTGGATCGACTGAGTCGTGAAGGTGCTCTGGCAATATTGAGCCTGGTACAGAAATTATCTACCTGTGGTGTCCGGGTGCTTTCCTACCAGGAAAGCTGGACAGAGGCTCTAGGCGAAGTGGCAGAGCTACTCTATGCCCTGACGGGATGGGTAGCCAGGATGGAAAGTCAGCGTAGGAGCGAAAGAACTAAGGCTGGACTAGCTAGGATCAAGGCTCAGGGAAAGTGCCTGAGTAGGCCACTGGGTTCCAAGGATAGGAGAAAAAGAAAAAAGAGGCAAAGATTAGTTCCGCTATAAAGCTTCCTCTATTTGCATATTTTGTACATAAGTACAATTCATACCAATTTCTAACTCTATTACTACTGTATTACAAAGGCTTTGGTGCTAGCATTAAACTGTAAAAAATACCCGTTTTCCACTCTTCTGTACGGAAAGGAGGAGAGCACGATATGGTAAAGTTATCTCTCAAGCCTTTCAACATGATTAGTTTCGCTATTTGGGTAGTGGGTAGTAGTGTTATGCTACCTCTCTTCCTTTATGTGAATCTTTTTCTGATAAAGACGGCTGGCTTGGGTAATTATGAAGATAGTCTCGCTGGGTGGATATTTGTCCCTCTATCCATTACTTGTATGTTCGGGTTACAGTGGCTCGTTCTGCGCCGCCACATAACGAAAGCCACAAAATGGGTCTGGGGAAATATTTCCGCTCTAATTTTAGGTAGCCTGTTAATAGCCATAGTCTCGCGCTTTACTACTGGGACAGATTTTCCCGAGTGGTCCCTGATGGCAATACCAGCTATTTCCTACGGATTACCTATGGGCTTGGCGCACTGGCTGATATTTAAGAAATATTTTTCTAATGTATTTTTTTGGATAACATTGAACTGCAGTGCTTTACTGTTGGTGGTCGTAATCATTGATGGGTCTATTTTCAATAACGTTGAGATGGCTCTGTTTGGTGGGGTGCCAGCTGTTTTTATTGGCCTTGCCTTATTATGGATACTTAGCACGGAGAGGGCAAGAGCTCTTGCTTAAAGGTGTTTAAGCAAGGTAAATACTGCGCGAGAAACCTTCAGGTTGTGCTTTAATAGTTCATATTCAGTTATTAAGGTGCTGTTTTCGAGACCTTTCGGTCTCTGCAATTGTTCGTTCTTCCCAGTCACGTTTTTATATGGATAGGCAAACCTCTCAACTATTCTAACCACATTCCGCGCGCCCAGAATTCCATCCTGTTTCAGGCTTAACACATGCCTTGACAGTCAGTACGGGAGTCGCCATAATACCACCAAAGCTTAGGATTTTCAAATGATACTCTCTTAGAAACAGAAATATTACATGCGGAGATTTACGTGATAGCTAGCATTGAAAATTTACCACGGTTAAGATTAGGCTTCTACCCGACTCCTCTAACTGAAGCGCGACATCTGTCTTCCTCTCTCGGTGGTCCCCGCATCTTTATCAAACGCGAGGACTTAAGTGGTCTGGCATCGGGTGGCAACAAATGCCGTATGCTTGAGTTCATCCTGGCAGAAGCCAAAAAGCAGGGAGCTGATGCAGTCATAAGTACCGCCGGCTGTCAATCCAATTACTGCCTCCAAATAGCCGCATCAGCACGCAAACTGGGAATGAAACCAAGCTTCGTTCTGATAAAGGACGCTCATTGTGAGATGCAAGGTAACCTCCTGCTACATAACGTCCTCAATTCAGATGTCGAGGTACTTGAACTCGCTGACATAGGTGCCATTTTTGGTGAAGTTGTATCGGAAAAGATGAATAAAGTCGCTGACGACCTGCGGGCACAGGGTTATAAACCATTTATCATACGGCATACCATACCCGATGTATCAGCCATATTGGGTGTCGTCGGCTGGGTCAATGCCGCTGATGAACTCGTAACTCAGCTGGATGAGCAGAATATAGAGGCACAGTATGTGGTAGTAGCAAATGCAGGAGGTGTGACCCAGGCGGGCTTAGCCTTAGGCTCAAAATACCTGTCAGCAAACCATAAGGTCATTGGCATATCGGTCTTCAGGGAAGCCAGCGCCGCTGTGGCAGCAACTAAAGAATATGCCGATGCTGCATCCGATTTCTTGAGGCTCGGTATTAAGGTGACGCCTAGTGAATTAGAAGTTGCCGACGCTTACATTGGTGAGGGCTACGGCATACTGTCCGAAGAATGCGTAAACGCCATCAGGCTAGTAGCTCAAACCGAGGGCATATTCCTCGACCCGGTATACACCGGAAAAGCAATGGCAGGTCTTATCGATTTAATCAAGAAGGGACGCTTCAAGTCCACGGATACGGTCATCTTCATCCATACTGGAGGTATTCCCGCGCTATTTGCATACCACAAGGACATTGTCCAGTCAGCTAAGGCTCGTCAGGTATCTGGAACGGGGTAATGACACATCGTTATCCCTACTTAGTTGATACGGCTTCCCTCTTAACAGTCTGGCCACATTCCACACGCCCATTGAGCAGCAATAATATTGACTTCAGTGATGAAAGGAACATAATAAAGCTTACCTGATGTAAAACACCTTTGAGATAGCATACTGGATTAAAGGTGTGATGATGAAAAAGGGTGCTGGTAACCGCTGATATGAAGAGTGGTTGCCGGTGCCCTTTTTGATGTAACAAAATGAAGAAAAAATTAACAATCGGAATAATCGTTGTACTTGGAGTAGCTGCGATGGCTTTCATGATTACGACCGTTGCCGGTGCCTTAATGATGGTCTGGATATACTTGGTATATATGGTCTAACCAAAGTAGAAGAGTCCCTCTTTTTCACCATTGCGATTGTGACTATTTATATGTTTATTATAGCAACTATTGGTGGCTTGGTTATGTTTCTCAAAAGACGCCGAAGAGCAACATAAAGGAATACCGAAATAGGTACGATTTAACGAAATGTTCAACTAGCAACTCCGCGCTGTACATCGTTTGCTCAACGTTATAACTGAGTAGGATTGCCGGATGCTGTTTATGTGGACGCCAAGAAGACCAAATCAATCATCGCTGTAAAACCGAAGCCGCCATTTAAACCTGTCTTCCAGGTGGCGGCTTCGCGTGAAGGATCAGAGATCCGTATTATCAATGAGCCTCTCAAAGACTCATCGTTGTTTCTGGTGGAGACGGGGGAGAGTCGAACTACACCTGAAACAATGCTTTGCTTCGTTTAATTAACTTTCCATTCAGCAAGTCCACCAAACTATCACATAACTTAAAAGGTGGTAACCAAGGGAATAAAAACACCTATAATAAAAATAGCGAAGCCGAAACCAGCTTTATGAGGATTCTCAGATATCTACTTCAGGATACCTCTGATATAGTCCTCTGCAATCTCAACAATCTCAACTAGTATCGGCCTTGGTGTCATCGTGTTTCAGTTGACTTCGGCATTTGATTAACAGCTGAGAGATTTCGTCCTTGGAAGTAGAATTTAATTCATCAGGTGCTATTTGAAAAGATTTCGTCAAGGCAGCTTCAGCTTGTTTAAAAAAACCTAGGGTCATTAGTGCTTGGCCTTCCCCCCAGTAATTTGAATAATGCTCACCTTCATGTTGCTCATTGGCATTACCAAACATCTGTAATGCTAGATTATTCTTTCCCCACCAGATATACAACCAACCAATTTTACCGAATATATGTCCAACTGGTTGGCCTTCAGTGCGTGCCAAGTCCAACGCATGCTCCAATTCATACTTCGACTTTTCGAAACATCTGTCACTTGTATTCAATCTTCCCTTCTGACGTGCTTTCTTACCCAATTCTTTTAGAGCATCAGCTAGTCCGATTCTTGCTGCAATATGCCTCTTGCGTAACCCCAACGTTTTTCTGAACAACCTTATAGCCCTACCGAATATGGCTATATTGAGATACAGTCGTCCATAACCATAATAGGTCTGTTGTAGTATCCATTTGCTAGTCTGGGCTTGGCTAAGACTCAGAATACTCTCATATACATACCTTGAATCTTCAGGGTAATTGTGATCACGCAACCAATTTGCTAGGAAAACCATCCTACGTGTATCATGTCCTAAAGTATAGAGAATAGATGATAAACCAAACTTATCTACTATTTCACGTAAATCCGTCTCAAAGGAATTCTCTAAGCGTTTGACACCTATCACAACACTAAAAAGGTGAAGTAAAGCATCCTCATCCTGCATCTCTGCGATTACTTTTCTTAAATCTTGGGTCATGTTATCGAAATCTAGCTCCGTACCTAGTCTATCCACCAATCCGAGGAACGCAGCACGAATGTTGCTATCTTCCGGATGGTCTTTCAGCCACTTGCGGGTTTCATTTATTACCTCTGGAACACGTTGCGGGGCCTTTCTCTCAACCAATCCGAGGAACGCAGCACGAACGTTGCTATCTTCCGGATGGTCTTTCAACCATTTGCGGGTCTCCTCTACTACTTCTGGAACAGATTGCGGAGCCTTTCTCTCAACCAATCCGAGGAACGCAGCACGAACGTTGCTATCTTCCGGATGGTCTTTCAACCATTTGCGGGTTTCCTCTACTACTTCTGGAACAGATTGCGGAGCCTTTCTCTCAACCAATCCGAGGAACGCAGCACGAACATATGAGTCTCCTGGGTAATCTTTCAACCATTTGCGGGTTTCCTCTACTACTTCTGGAACAGATTGCGGAGCCTTTCTCTCAACCAATCCGAGGAACGGAGTACGAACACTGTAATTTTTCGGGTGATTTTTTAGCCATTTACCGGTTTCCTCTATTACCTCTGGAACAAGTTGCGGGGCCTTTTTCTCCACCAACCCGAGGAACGCAGCGCGAACACTGGTATCTTCCGGGTGGTCATTTATCCATTTGCGGGTATCTAAGACGGCATCATTAACTTGGTTTGTTGTCCCATGATATTCGACGAGATTTAAAAGAACAGGCCTCATTCCACCGGTTTCATAATTGTCATTCGCATATCTGAGTAGGATTGGAAGGGCTTCATGAGCACGACCGATTTGTCGTAAGATTCGTACCAATTTAGTACACTCTGAGGAATTTTTTGGCAACATTCCAAGCATGGCGTTTTCGCAGGCTCGCATCTCCGTGACCATCTTTACATCATGGAAAATACTATGCCAATAAAGCGCTTCGCGGATGCTATCTGCCTCCTTGTAGAGTAAAGATAACGTCGGAGCGATATTCGATAGCGTTGCCAGAATTACACTTTTATCAACCGATAAAATCCGCAATATGAGGTGCAATATGAAACTTCGATGTTCTGATTGATTCTTCTCGATAGCTCTAATGATATCAGTTAATACGATTTTAGGAGCTTGGTGATAGACACTAAATGCAATCGTAGCAGTGCGTGAATGCCCTGTACGCAGGTATTTCGGATGGGTTTCTTCTTGAAAAACTAGTCCCTGCAGTTCGGGCCTTTGACCTATCTGATAGAATTTACCTTGGGGATTAAGCAGTTCTAAAACACCAGACGGTATCGATATCTCATATTGATAGCAGAAACATATGTATTTATATGCCTCGAATGCGATATGACTTACCCGTTCAAGTTTCCTCACTGTTTCTATAATGGCTTCGGTATGGCTGCTTCCAGTTGTTAGCTCTAACATCAGGATACGGAAGTCGGTCGCTTTATCGAGGCGGATTTGCTGGTCAAAAGTTAGATCCTGGTATGACATCCCAATCTTTTTCAACATTCTCGCTTTCTCGTCATCACTTGGTGCAACAATGTCTATTTGGCATGGTTGACATGTGAGTCGGTGGGGGTGATACTCCGCGGTCTGTGATGTAGCTAGGATAGTCATGCAGAGAGAAGGATCAAGTTGCCGTAGTGCTTGTACAACTTCTTCGTAACGTAATAAGTCGTCCGCTAATACATAAACATGCTGTTTAACATGAGCACAAAATTCGGATATACGAAACCAAACTTGAGGATCATCTGCTCGCTTCACACGTAAAACTAAAGAGTGATTTCGTAGATGGAGTTCTGCTACGATACGCCATGCAAATGTTGATTTACCTGAGCCAGGTTCACCTGTAATAAATACCATTCTTAATAGCTGCTCATCGGATAAAAGTATTTGTAATACCTCTTCTTGTTTATCACGCTCGATATCTGCTCTTGCAGCTATTATGTCCCAATTAAGCATCGCACCTTCATAGAATTGTTGTACACGCTTTGGCAAAGCACATTGAGAAAGCTTACGCTTGTCCACGAGTTCAACATTCCCCTCAAAAGCTTTTATTTCGTTTGCGAGTCTACGTTTCTTCGCTAAAAATTTTTGTATAACGAAGGTAAGGATTTTCTGAGGAATACTTAAGATCCAAGAAACAATAGTTACCAACAGACCAAAAACCAAGCCGGCAGCAGTTTCGTATGGATTCTCGAGAATCCACTGCACTATGCCGGCAATAAATCCGTTTTCCATTCTTAACCTACCTAAGCTCTTCGCCCACAAATGAGTTGACTATGATTAGGTCATCCCCTCGTGCAAGTTATGATAGTTATACGCTCCATGAAAAAAGATAACAAGAGAGTCGAACTCCACCTGAAACAACTCTTTGTTTTATTTAATGCTATTTACTTTTTAAAAACCCATAAGTGGACATTGTTTTCAATATCCACCCAGTCACTAGGATGAGGGACCATACCCACATAAACATCACCTGAACAATAACCTGCTGCGGGTTTGAGCACTTTGAGGAATGAACTCTCCGTACCCTTTTTTACCCGGGAAGCTATGAATAATTTGTTCTTTGCTGATCCTAGAACAAGTTTGTTGAAGTCTATAAGTGAACTCCTCGTATTATGCGCAAACTCCGATTCGACTTGCCAAAGCACTTCCTTAATAAAGCATAGTTTCTTTTTATGCACAGAAGATTCCACTTCACCGACCTTACAAACTAACACATCATATAGGAGCTCATTTAATCCGAAGTCTTTCTTGTTAGAGTCATCAGTCTTTGAGAAGATTCTAATTTCAGAATCACCTTTATACTTTTCCCTGAACTGCTCGGAAAGGGCCTGCACCCAACTTCTTGACCTATGTATATTGATTTTCTGCGTAGTATCCCCACTATCAGGACATGACTTCGCCTGCTGAAGGGCTTCTTGAAGTAATTGCTTTACATCCTGTTCGGTAAATACCATCTCGTTATTCTCCTTAGATTATTAGAGAGTCGAACTCCACCTGAAACACAATTCACATATTTAAGTTGCCTGTAAATTTAACCCCCCCCTCAAACGCTGAAGCCGTCCGACTAGGTGAAAAATATCGGTATTTGGATATAGGATAAAGGATGTTCTTGAACAACGGTTACTAGACTCTCTTGCCCGGTCGACTTCTCAGTGCTCTCTTCTTTGACTGTTCGTAGGCATCGAATATCTCTTGTGCCAAGCCTTTGCTCGGCTTCCCACCGGCGATGCCCGAAGCATCAATGAACTTGCGGAGGCCGACGAGGCTTTGAGTGCGCGCCACCTCGACGTAGGAGAGGTGTACCAGACATGTGCCAGCCTGGACCGTCTTCCTAACGAACTGCGTTGGAATGAAGAAGCTCCTCTCCATGTGAAGAAGGACATTCTCTGACTCGGAGAGTCTCGAGTTGAGATCCCCGATTGTGTTGAATCCTGCATGCCTGAGTATGGGCACCAGTGTCGCAATCCATTGTTCGTCAACGACGTATCGTGCGTCAGCCAATGTCGTTATCCTTGCATCGGTACGCGCTACGAGAGTGTTTAGCTGAATGTATGCGGAGAGCGAAGCTTTGTCTATTGGCACTCTTTCTGGCTCACGCATGATCCGACCAGGAAGAGCCGTGTCATATCCAGCCAAGGTCCTACGTATCTCTGAGAACTGATCGTCCGCCGATTCCAGAATTCCGGCGAGCCGAGAAAACTTTCGGCGTATGTCGCTAGGTACGGCCTCCCTAGCTTTGTAGCCCAGGTCATGCTCTATCTCCGCCCACGCGTGCTGAAGCATGGAACGTAGCTGTACTTCGGCGCTGCACTCACAGAAACGATTGTACTCACTGAGGCGCCGCCTAACTGAGTCTAGCCTGACAACGTAGTGCAACGAGAGATACCCGAATTGATTAGCTTCAAGGGCTCTACGCTTGTCCACGGAGTGCTGGGCATCCACCTCGAATTCCTGTGCAACCAGTTTGCCAACCGTATCGACGTCGTCTGCGAAAAGTGTAATGATTCGCACTCCACATACGTCGGTCACGTCCTCCAGCTTCTGATACTTGTCAGGTGCTCGGTTGAGTTTGGCCTCAAGTCTGGCTCTATCCTTGGTTCTACAGGTAACCGAATGTACGCTGAGTCCTCTTGCTTGGAGGATATCCCGTATCAGGTCCGCAAGCGTGTCAGTGAAGACCTCAAGAAGTACGCGACGCGAATCGTACTGCGCCATGATTTCAGATATATTTGAATTCGTCATATGCGCCCTCCGCTGCCCATCATCAGACTCAGCGGTGTCGAGTCTTCGGATAGTCTATTTACACTCATCAGATGCATGTCGGTTCCCTTAGGCTTCCCAAAAATTCCATCGTCATCAAAGCCCAAAACGCGCAGGTAACTTGGTGGGCACTTTGGGTACGCGGACACTTTTTAGATAGCCGTCTACAAAGCCTTTATCCAGTACTCGCACATTGCTAGCCCTTGCCTGCTCCAGCATACTGTGAGCATTAGACAGGAAGAGTCTAGGGTGGTTACCAAACCACTCGACCAAACTGCGCGCTGCATCTGTTTCGAATGGATCATAAGGACGATCCGCAACGCTTTCGCCCGTGCGTGCCTCTCTCAGGTACGCATCGAATACTTCAAGCGCTCCCTCGGTACTGAGACTGGGCAACTCTATCGAGTTGTCAGCCTCAGGATTGATGGGATAGACTCCGGCTAGCCCCGCGGCGACCCAGGCAGACGATAGTTTCAAGGCGGCAGTGGCATGCGTCGTGAGAACCACCGTGAAAAATCTACCTATCGCCTGTTCGCTATCACTCCTAAATAGGATGATGCCAAGGTTCTTGGCGAAAGTCTCCAGGTGCTTTCTCCCGGGTAGGTCGGTGATCCTTTCTATATCATCGATGAAGAGGAATCCGCCCGCAAAGCCCGCAGCTTGTAGGGCTCGGACAGTGTGAGTGAAGAAAAGGTTATTGGTCTTCGTCAATAGAAGGGTATCACGGGGTGGTCGTGGGATATCTAGGCTTCTGTCTTTACGCATAGACTTCAGATAATCTTCAACGGTTCCATCAGCTATTGCCTTTGCGAATTGCCTCTCCACACGTTTGGCGATTAGGCTCTCAAGTACCCAGTTATTGACATCAGGAATGCCTAATTCCCGGGCCTTGTTCTCCAGGGAGGCCTTTACCTGGGAAAAGACTTCGTCTCTTATACAAGAGGTAAGCGCACATTGCGAGATGTGTTCGAGCGGATAATCCTTGATCACCGTCGGGAAATCAACGTACAATGCACAGGCCTTTTCATTTGGGAGCATTTTGCTCCCCCATCCGTCATTGATCCTATGTCTGAGGTAGACCAAGAAGGCGGTCTTGCCTTGTCCTCTCTCCTCAGGGTCCCCTTTTGCCCACAGGAAACCAAGGCGGTATCGGTTCTGAAAGGATTCAGGACGCATAAACTTTAATTGAAAAGCAGCGAGTTCTCTTTCCCGAGCCTTAGTCGCGAAGATCTGGCCGTTTACCTTGGGATCAGCCGAAAATGGGTTCAGAATTGCCGGCGGAGGAGGAAACGGATTCTCTTTAAGTCGGAAATCAGCGTAGTTCATGGCGTCCTCCTAGTAGTTAATCCTCATAAGGTTGTACACGGCCGCTTTCTCTTCGTCCATGAGAATAGAGCTGCTCTTCGTCGTAATTTTCTCGAATGAGTAGTTGAGGGAGATCTTGCCCGGCTCCCTCCGAAACAACTCCATCATCAGGCCATTGAACTGTGGGTCTGAAATCCTGAGTTGGCGGCAGACATCTGCCCTGACGTCAGCGATGCGTGCTTGCCCAAAGTCAAGCTTTCTGTATAAATAGGCGTCTTTCACCGCCATTGTGAAGGTGTCCAAGCCCTGGTCATTCAGTGCAACGCGGTTTATTAGGACACGTACTCCCGACGGTAGAGACACTTCATCTCCGCCCGTGATATAAGACGGCTGGCTCATTGGAGGCAAGATACAAGCCATCAGGTAGATTAGTCTGCAGGGCACGGCATCAACTGTCATCGAGGCAGTGTTAACCAATTCAAGAGAGGTGCACTGGTTCACGATTACATCCAAACTGCGCCTGTTATGTGTTAAACCTCCAAACACGGTGGACAATACGTATTTGTCCACTGCTGTTTGTGCCGAATGGACCAACTTCTCGGATACGGGCGCACTCGATGGTAGCAGTTCGTCGAGCTTGCCAGCCATGGTGGTCGAATCGTCTGCAACATGCGGTGCGACGTGCCTCACTACTTCAGCGCAAAGACTTGCCAATTCACGGCCCTTGCCTATGTATGATCTGATTAGCGAACTGGACAAATTCGGAATCAATACTTCGCCCGAAGGCGATGCGAAGTAAATCCTATGCAATAGATCAGATAGCTGATGATATGCCATCAGCATGAGAACGGTAAGCCTGCGCCGTAATGGCTCTATCTTTCCGCCCCTAGCAAGCTCCAGCGTTTCGTACCCCTCTCCAGTAAGTCGATATTCCTTTCTCTCCAAGCTCAACAGCCTAAGCGCTCGTAGCTCCGTTATGATATTTCTACAATAGCTGTCTCCGATGGGGCGAGGCCTCGGAAGGCCATACTTGAGAGCCCTGTTTGCCACCCATCCGTTTACGGTAGTTTTTGTCTCCTGAAGCAATGCACTACTACTCTTGACATCTTGCGGAGAGTCAAACGCGGAAAGCGCTACAATCAAGTAGTTTATGTCATATATTTGGCCAACCGTTCTATCAATTGTCATTTCGACGCCCTTGAAGACCGGCACTCTTTCGTGCCCAAATTAGTAATTCAGGTTTTATTAAAGCATCCACTCGGTCACCCATGTTCATATCCCCTAACCAGCGGGCATTTGCTAGGGTAAATTACGTAACCCATTGTGATCAGATTACACTTATTGCTCCCATAGCGTCAAGAATCTGAGGTATACTATCAGTTATGGTAATGGTATCCATTTATGTGTAAAGATTTCCCAATTTATCCAAACCATTATTTCCTCGTCTGGCATCTCCTTAACCTTCACTTGCAGAATGTTCAGTTTGATCAATATTAGATTGGCATGTCCCACAAAGGATACCACTTCTTAAGTTAGAGTTACCGGTACGATTGCCCTATGGTGCAGACAATTATATGTCAAATAGAATATAAAAACAATAGGGAGAGTCGAACTCCATCTAAACTGGCATAGCTTGAAACATGCAATAAATGCATAGAGCAATTAATGCTTGACAATACATTCTTTCCATGGTACTCTTGTGCTTATGAAATACGCCTTAGGGCCAGACACGGTCTCCACAATGCCACTCCATCTTCGCATAGATCGCATTTACGACCACCTATTTGCCAATGCATCTGTAAGGACTCCGAACGGAATCGGCAGCGAAGTAGGTAAGTTGTTGCATACTGGTCTCTATGCCGAAATCGTACTAAAACAAATACCGGTATTCAACTTCCTTGCTAACGACCTTCATCGCCTTTTCAGCGGTGACATACAATTCATATCCGATTTCGCTAGTCACATTCGTGAACTCTATGCGAAAATGAACCTTAGTTGGGGCCTTTATGACTCCTCATCGGTTATGGCGCTTAGCGACTTCGATATATGTCTTACATGTACATACCTGAACGGAGTCGCCCTGTCCGACAGAAAACAGGATGTCCTCGGTGAGGCTGTCGAGGTATTTCGGTCTCAATGGGCTAAGCATGTCGGCGGCCAATTCTTCACGGACCCCCGCGTCACATCCTTAGCAATGCCGCTATTAGCGTTTAACCCTAGTAACGGTGATGACCTGATAGACATCTGTGCTGGAACAGGTGGCTTTTTACTGGCCGGACTCAATCATATTGCCCAATTGCTGAAGGACTCCAACGACATTTCCTCTCATGAGTCCCATCTTATCTCCCTCGCCTGCTCTTCCCTTGCTGGTCAGGAAATTGACCCCGACATTTATGAAGCAGCAAATTCGACATTGAAATCACGCTTAGGTGAGCGGGGTAGCCGCTTGGTCCAACGCGGAGATTCTCTCGGCATCGATGTTTTTTCCTCCTCTTCTGGACGGATACGTTTCGGATCGCACATGTGTGCTGCTTCAAATCCTCCTTTTGGAACTAAAATTACCATCAAGGACCCAAACATTTTGCGTCAATATGAATTGGCGGTATCGGTCCGCTCCAAACCCACTCTTTTTGGTTCTCCATCTCTAGTTCCACAGCCCCCCGACATTCTTTTTCTAGAACGTAATCTACAGATTCTCAAACCAGGAAGGGGTCGAGTTGCAATTGTCCTACCGTATCAAATACTATCGGGGCCAAAGGCTCGGTTTGTACGAGAATGGCTACTTCGACACACATACATCAAGGCTATTGTCGACCTACCTTCCGAGACATTCCAACCATACACCGGGACGAAAACAGCACTTCTTGTTGCGGAACGGCGTGCTCACCCTTTGGGCGATCCTCACAAGTCAAAGAACTATGAAATATTCATGTCAATACCTCGATGGATTGGACATGACCGTCGCGGTAATCCGGTTTACAGGCGAACTCCGGAAGGCAAACCAACAAACGAGATCCTCACTGATTTTCATGATGTTGAACATGCATATCAATTGTACCAAGACACTAAAGACCCTTCCGATGCTCACCCTCTCAGTTTCAGAATCCAATTCAACAACATCGCCGTAGATCCCCTTCTACGAATTAATGCTCTTTTTCACAGACCTCCTGCCCAGGAAAGCGCTAGTTTCGTAGTTAATTCTTCAATATCATCTTGGAAGACAGCTAAATTGCGCGAATTGGTCAAGGACATTTTTTACCCTGGCCGTTTCAAACGAAACTACGTTGAATTTTTCCCTGGTGTCGTTCCCTTTCTCGGTGGCTCTAACGTAGGCGAATTCATTGCACGTACTGACAAATGGCTTAGTCCAGACGACCCAAACCTTGCTAATCTGCGAATTAAGCCAGGTTGGATACTTATAACGCGAAGTGGGACAACTGGTATCGTAGGCATAGTGCCAAAAGCCTGGGATGGATTTGCAATGTCAGAGCACGTTATTAGAATCATCCCGGATGAGAAGAAGTACTCACCCGAATATCTATTCGCTTTCTTGCGCAGCAATTACGGCCAAGAGCAACTCGCAAGGGGAGTATTCGGTTCTGTCATCGACGAAATAAACCCTGAACATATTGGTAATATGGACATTTATATGCCTTCTAAATCAAAGATGGACGAGATAGTTCAACTTGTCAGAACTGGAGAAATTGCCAGGCAGACTGGAATTGAAAACTACAACTTTGCGATAGAAAAGATGAATTCTCTTATTTCGCCCTAGGTCTTTCTCTGTCTGTGGCGTTCTAGTATCGTTTCCATCAAGGCTATTAATTCATCTAGAGTCATATTTCCCTGTAGTTGGTTGCTTCTCGTAAGCATTAAGAATGCATTCTTAGGTTCGTGTTTTCCGCCTCGATCTAGCGGGATGAGATGTCCCGACTGGATAGTCCTAGCATCCTTCACGATTTCGTCGATGTTTATGGGCACCAACTGAATTGGATCTTCATAGTTGCCCGGTTCTATTGTATTCTCTAGCATCCAAGAAAACGCCGTTTTCAGTCCCGGGTCCATTAAGTCCGGAGCACCTTCCATTGACAACGCTTGAAGGAAATATCTCACCTCGACCAGAGTGGCAGTCACCTCATCAGCATAGAATTTGTGATTCTTCTCCATCAACCATCTGCTAATCCGATTCCCATCTGCCCCATCTTGTGGCCGTCCTGGAACCTTGCTTGATGCAGGTTTCCAAGGTGCCGAGCGTCTTCCTGCATCACGAAATTTCGTTGTAATTCTAAGTATTTGTCGGGGGTTGTGTCCCGCTGAGATCAACAACTCTCGGAACAGGTTAGTCACCAAACGAATCAACTGCTTTACCTGGATTTCATTGATACCATATCCCAGCGCAGCCAGCCTCTTTATCTCTTGCTTCGTTTTCTGTAAGTCGGTCATTCTATCCAAATATTCCCAAAGAATTCGCACAGGGAACACTGGCGTCTCCTTTAGTTCATCTCCTTAATAAACTCTAGCACGGGGGCTTCTAAAAGAAGTCCTTTTGGTCATGCAAATTATACACCCTGTCGTTGTCCAGGGAAAATGTCAGGGTTAACTGTTCAACGATTATGTCAGTATATCACCTCGGCGTAGGCATTTGTAGTTCTGTCCCCAGT
>SDBT01000188.1_pt1 | contig 87655 bp, 143 predicted proteins | sample 2277101 | NCBI WGS metagenome assembly SDBT01 (sample SAMN10404973, study PRJNA504765) | marine sediment metagenome | isolation source: marine sediment core GS10_PC15, 103 cmbsf | place: Arctic Ocean: Southern Knipovich Ridge | collected 2010
AAACTAATTAATCAATCAACAACTTCAATAACCAAAAGTCTTTGGTTTCCAAATATGAATAGAATAGCGCCTATTGATTATTTATATATACACAAAGACAATTTAGATAAAATTAAAAAAATGTGTAAAAGTTATGAATCCTAAGTATCTAATCTTGACAGTTTAGGGTTTATGAAGAAGTTGTTCATCATATTGATAAAAATAGGTCTAATAATAAAATTGAAAATCTTATGTTATTTCCTAATCAAAAAGAACATATTAAATATCATAAAAAATTATGAATCCGCATTATCCAATCTATATAATCTCAAAGGGTCGTTGGGAGAGTAGATTAACTAGCAAAGCTTTAGAAAAAATGGAAGTCCCTTACCATATTGTTGTTGAACCTCAAGAGTTTGATAATTACGCTTCTGTAATTAACAAAGATAAAATTTATAAACTTCCTTTTAGCAATTTAGGGCAAGGTGGGATACCGGCTAGAAATTGGGTATTTGAACACGCTAAATCTACCGATGCCAAACGACACTGGATAATGGATGACAATATCGCCGACTTTAAAAGATTAAATAAAAATAGAAGAATGTACGTAGGAGACGGAACTGTTTTAAGAGTGATGGAAATCTTCTGTGATAGATATAAAAATATAGCATTAGCAGGGCCAGATTATCAATATTTTGTTCCCGATAGAACTACAAAACAACCTTATACTTTGAATACTAGAATTTATTCTTGTATTTTAATTCAAAATAATATCCCTTTTATCTGGCGTGGAAAATATAACGAAGATACAGATTTATCTTTAAGAGTTTTAAAAGCCGGTTGGGTTACTGTTTTATTCAAAGCGTTTATGCAAAACAAAACTTCTACTCTTAAAATGAAAGGCGGTAATACCGATGAAGTTTATAAACAAACCGACAACAGACGAGAATTCGCTGAAAGTTTACAGAAACAACACCCTGATGTTACTCAAGTGGTCTGGCGTTACAACAGATGGCACCACGAAGTTAATTATAGACCTTTTAGATATAACAAGCTTAAAAAGATTGAAGACTTGGAAGTAAAAGAAGGAGTTAATAATTATGGTATGCAATTAGAAAAAGTATAAAAAGAATTTATAAGAAATAAATAATTACGGAATGATATTAAAAGATACTAAAAAGTTATCTACTTGACTTATTTTTTAAACAGGAGTATAATTAAGATATGAGCAAGAATAAACCAAATTCAATAAAGTTTAATCAAGAAGATAAAGAAAAAATAAGTACAGAATTAAAGCCTAGAATACCTATTAATTTACTTGATAAAATACAACAGGTTGAAAAAGATAAAATTGATTTAATTTCTTATAAACAGGGTTATAAAGAAGGCTATGATGAAGGACATGATAGAGGTTACAAAGAAGGGTATGCAGAAGCAGAAAAGAAATATAAACCAAAAGATTTTTATGACCCATTAGGAGAAGAGGAAAAATGATTGTAGCATTTGATGTAGATTTAACTTTAATAGATAAAAATAACAAAATAAATTACAATACTTTAGATTTAATGAGATGGTTTATAAATAATAACGATAGAGTTATAGTTTGGTCAGGTGGTGGCATTGATTGGGCTGAGAGATGGGTGAGACATTTAGGACTTCAAGATAAAGTTCAAGTAGCTATGAAAACTCAAGAAAATGCTAAAGCATTAGGTATTGATATTGCAGTTGATGATGAATTTGTAACTTTAGGAAAAGTTAATATTAAAATTAATCCCTTGTAGTTCAATGGTAGAATAAGTCTTTACGGGTATAACTTTTTATGTTAAACTATATATATGAAAATACTTATCTGCAAAAAACATGGTAAAATAAAACATTTTAAAAGAAAAGAATGTAAAAATTCTTGGAGATGTAGTAAATGTGCTTCTGAATCAGTTATTAAGCATCGTATTGCTAAAAAAGAAAAATTGATAAATATGTTTGGTGGTAAATGTAGTAATTGTAATTATAATAGATGTATTAAAGCATTAGAATTTCATCATTTAGATAAGAGTTTAAAAGAATTTACTATTGGTCATAAACTTGATTATTCATTACAGCGTTTAATCAATGAAGCAAAAAAATGTATAATACTTTGTTCTAATTGTCATAGAGAAGAAGAATTCAAAGATTCAATCTAATCCCTTGTCGTATAATGGAATTACACTTGGCTGTTAACCAAGTCATCCTAGTTCGAGTCTAGGCGAGGGAGTATAAATAAAGGTCGTTAAATAATCTATTAATTAAAAAAATATGAAGAAAATATTAATTAGCTTAATGCTTGTTACATTGTTACTTCCATCATTAGTTTTTGCTGATGTTGAATGTGAAGATGGTTATCGTTATGATGAAGAAAAAAGTGAGTGTGTTCCAATTATTATTGGATATTATGTTGATGCATTGAAGATGAAAGTAAATCTAAATATGTATGCTGTAAATGTTTATGGTCAAACAGTTGTTGTAAATTACTTAACTACTCAATTTGGTAGTAGTACAGTAGAAGTAAAAAATGTATCAACAGGAGCAACTGAAACTTATTACCATGGTAGAGTTGTAACTTATCATACTGTTAGTTTTAGTTTAGAATCAGGAATATATGAAGTGTTACCAGTTATAGATGAACAAGGAATTAGAGTTGTTGGGATTGTAAGAACAATTATTGTTGAATAATTGTCATTGAATAATTGTTACTGCCCTTGAGGGAGGGCAGAATAGAGTTATTCAACATGGAAAATGAAACAACAAAACAAATAATTGATGGACTTGAATTAAGTGGCTATAGAGTCTATAAAATATATAACGGTGGAGTTCCAGCTAGAGTTGCTGGTGGAAAAATAATATATAAAGCCAAGCCAAAGAAATATAAAGGTGTTAGTGATTTGTTAGCTATAAAGAAAAAGAAGATGTTGTTTATTGAAGTTAAACATGGAAAAAATAAACCAAGTCAAGAACAATTAGAGTTTTTGGAATTGGTTGATGGTGTTGAGTCTATTGGTGGTGTTATAGCTTATGATTTTGGTGATTTAGAGGAGTTTATTTGACTTTATTTTTTAAAAGAGGTATAATTAACTATGAAAGAAGAAACATTTACATTACATGATTATCAATATTATGAACTTTGGTTAGTATTAAAAATGACTAGGATGGAAAAATCACGAATTAACCTTAGTGATATTGCTATAATTATAAAAGAAGTTTTTGGAAAAGAAGAGGTTAATTTTATCAAAAAGATGTTGGATTAAGCAATTTATAACTATGTATAACAAAATTGTTTTAGTAACAATATTTATAACCTGTTTATCTATTTGTTTAGTAATTGCATATTCAGCATTAAATTATTGGATAAATAAAAAAATACCGCCAGTTACAACAGAAAGAAGTTTTTATTATATTTATACTGCTTGGGATAAAAATGGCTATCCAGACCGTTTTATGTTTACATCACCAGAATCACTTACTGAATATATTGATAAACTTCACTCTAACCTATAACTATGTATGAAAATAAGTACCTTAAATACAATTTATATTGTAATCATAGCGACTATTTTGATAATTCATTTTATTGAACATTCAACTAATACCTTTCATTTAACAGGATGATAGACCAAATTAAAAAATCACAGGAAGAATTTGATAGTATATTTTGCGATTTCTGGCATCCCACAGTATTAAAAGATTTATTAAAAGAATATCCAGATTTGAAAACAATGTTATTAGACTGGCATACCCAACAGCAAATTGCTTTATTAAAGGCTGTGAAGAAATGGGCGGAGGAGAGAATCAATTATTCAAAAGAGGAACTAGAAAAACACAAGGACGAGATTAAAAGATTTGGCGGTTGGTGGGAAAGAAAATGTTTGGTTTGTGGCTTAGAAAACTTTGATGACGAAAAGGGTGATGCTATAATAGGCGGTGCTGGGGGTGGCCCAAATGGTGAAAACACTCATAGAAAAACGAAAGGGGAAGATTGCGGTGGTTTAATAAAAGAAATATGGCATAAGGGAATTAAAAATTCTGTTGAATACAATAAAGTCCTACAAGACCTAACACAAGAAATAGATAAAATAATCAAAAATGCCATATAAAGATAAACAAAAATATAGAGAAGCTTATAAGCGTTGGGCTAAAAAAAATCGTGAGAAATTAAGGGTTCGTAATCGTATTAAGATGCAATCAATATATCATAATCCAATTCCTCAAGTTTGTTCAATAAAAGGTTGTAAAGAAATTGGTGAAAGACATCACGAAGATTACAGTAAACCAAAAGAAATAATATGGCTTTGTAGAAAACATCACAAACCATTATATCATCGGAATGAAAGAAAATGTGGTCTTGATGAATGTGATAAAAAACATATAGCAAGAGGGTTATGTGGAATGCATCTTAAAAGATTTTATCGTGGAAAACCAATTATTAAAGAAAAACCATAGATAAAACAATTAAAGAGTATGAATAAACTAAAAACAACAATAAGCAATTAACTAAAAATTTATGGGAAATCCAGATTTAATTTTCATTTTTAATGGACAAAAAGTAATTATTATTCAAGGTCAAAGTTGGGAAAGTAAACCAAATGCTTTAGAAGCAGCTATAACTTTATATTATCGTTGGGCGGAAAAAGAAGTAGAATTTATTAAAAATCTTACACTAGCAGACAGCAAAAAAAGTAATGCTAAAATTTCTGATTATGATATTGAAGATATGAAGATTTACGAATATATTTCTTAATCTATGACCTCTGAGGATATAATAAAAGAAGCCAAAAAAAGAATGATTACTATTAGAAATGGCGGAGCAATAACACCTCATCTATTTTGGTTTAAGGAACAATTCTATGAATTAGTAATAGAGATAGCTAGAGGAGAAAGTAAGTGTACTTGTGGTTGTGATTTCAAAGATGGTTGTTTATGTATACAGAATAGAAATGGCTATAACAAAAAATGCCAAGAAATTCTTAATAAAGCGAAGGAGTGGAAATAAATATGTATCATCAAGATAAAAAATGTAGGAATTGTCCTCTTAATGGAGAGTGTATTATGGATGATTCTGATGTAGAACTTTGCGATGCCTATGATGAAAATGGTAATTAAATAAATATGCCTACTAAGGAGAAAAGAAAAAAATGTGAACATCATTTCTGTTTAAATAATCCTAATCGTTGCTGTAAATGTGATAAAATTATTTGTAAAATTTGTAATCGAGAAATAATTGGAATAAGTTTTGCTGGAAAATGTCTTGATTGTAGACGTGGCTTAGATATAAAAATAATTAAAATTGTAGAAAAATTAAAAAAATTAGTTAATGAGTTAGCAAGTTATTTATGAAAAAACAAAATTGGTATGCTTTAACTTACTGGTCAGAAAATGAAGAAGAAGAAATTGTTGGATTTTCTCAAACTACATTATATCGGAATAGAAAAGACGCTATTAAAGCATTTAAAGGTTATCCTCACTTTCAAACTAAGAGAGGAGAAAAAGAAGGATGGAAAATTAGAAGAGTACGAGTTTAAATAAAACAACTATAACTATGGAAGAATTATATGAAGCATTTTCTAAAATAATTTTAGTGGGTTTATTAGGACTTACAATTATATTTATTATTTGGTTAGTAGAATAAAAACCCAATTTATTTATTGGTTAGTGGACACTAAGCAGTCAATGACGTTAAAAATAAGCTTGGGTTCACTAATTAGTAAGTAAATCGCCAAAATTAGAGGCTCTCGTATGACGAGGTAAGGGAAGCAAGTAACTGGTATATGTTAAACGCCTTAAATGGTAGTCTATATATTAAATCTCTTGTCACCCTCTAGTAAATCGTTAAATTATGTTGGATTGCAAAACAGGACAATATAATACAAGTGAGATAATATTTCATTTTCCAATAATTTGTTGGGGTTTTGAAGGACAACCAGCTTGTAAACACATTAAAGAGTGTTTGGAAGAATATAAAGATGTATTAACTAAAAGAAAATACAATAGTTTATTAAAGAAGATTAAGAAATAAGTTATGTCAAATTTAAATGTAAATTTACAAAATCAAGTAGTTCAAGAATGTTTTAAAACGATAGAGAATTGGGGACATACTGTCTACCAGAACATATGCAATGGAACTGAATCAATTGTTTCTTGGGGACAACTTGACTGGTTTCTAGCTGTATTTATTTTAATTATTTTAGGGATAGTTATAGGAGGTTTAATTATTTGGATGGTTTTAGCAATTTTGGAGAGATTTAATACAATTTAAGATGGATGATGAAGTTAATAAAAAAGAAGATGGTAAAAGATAGGGCAATTGTTTGTCCAAAATGTGGTAGTAAAGATATTACAAAAAGAATTATACTTGAGGGTGATAAAAAAAGAACTATTCATTTTATGAAAGGAAGATATTTTTGTAGAAACTGTCAGTTAATATCATTAGTAAGAGAATCTATGCCATTTTATTTATATAAGAAATTAATGAAAAAAGAGAAATAAAGATTTTATGAGTAAAACATTGAAAAAAGAAACATATAACCAAAAAACAATTACATTCCTTGGCAAGGGTACAACTGGAAGATTACAGGCTGATGCATTAGATATTTACCATTGGTTGTTAATTAATGATAAGAAATTAGCTGAAGAGTTTTTAAAGAAGATGAATTGGGTAGATAAGTTTTTTAAAAAGAAAGAAAAAGAAGGAGTTTAGATTTGGGAATTTAAAAATAAAATGGATGAAAAGCTTGATAAAATGCTAGAGGAAGACATCAAGCCTAAGACGAAAGGGTTATTTACATGGAGCAACAAAAGTTAAACAAAATCAAAGAAATTAGAAAAGCTATATTGCTGCAAGAGATTAAGTTACAAAGACCATTTGGAGAAATGTATAAATTGGCTTGTCTTTCAAATCTAAACAAGCTAAAAGTATGTTAATTGAATTAGAATAATAATATGTACAAAGATATAAAAATTAAAACCGATAGACCAGAAGTTGCTGATGATTTACTCCAACAAATGGGGATATTAATGAAAGCTGGTTACGAAAAGGATAAAAATGGTAATTATACAGCAAGGATACTAAGTGGGGATGTTAATTATTTGAAATTTGCTATAAAAAATCAAGGTTATTCTTTTATAGAAGTGGTAGATTAATAAGAGTATAAAGATTTATGAAAAAGATAAAATTAGAGATAGAATATAAAGAAGAACCAATGGTTGGAGGAGAGTTTGAAGATATGTGTAATTGGTTATCAAAATGTCCAATACCTAAAGAAAGAGTTAAACATATTGAAAAATAAAGATTTTGCTGGGTTGAGTAAGAATGATAAAAATAAAACATAGTAAAGCAACTCTATATGCCTAAAGTAGAAGAAGAACAAGAACAAGTCTATATTGAACATATAAAATCAATTGTAGCGTATGATCCAAGAGCTGGCAGTGTTAAAATTAAGGGTATATTGGAAAACAAACATAGTATTGTTATCACTGCACATTATATTGCAAAATTAAAAGAAAGAATATTTAAAGAAAAAGCTGAAGGCATAAGTAAGGCAAGAATTTCAAAAGTAATTGCAGAGCATGAGAATTTGCTTGCATTCTTAGTAAAAGAGTTGAAAGATATAATGGATGCAACTGATGATGATAAGGTTAAAGTTGTTTCAATCAAGACTATAATGGATGCAGCAGAAAGTAATATAAGATTGCAACTTACTGCAGGTATATTTGATAAGTCTGATGAAGAAGATGATGATAAAAGAACTCCACAACAATATGAAGATGATTGTGTTGAAATTATTAAAGATTTAATAACTGATGGAAAGGTTGGAATTGAATCAATAAAACAAATAATAAAAGAACTCGATGTCATACCAGAATCTAATCAAATTGAAAGGATATAAGCCATATTTTCAATGGGTAAATCAACATTGGTCTAGTAGAGGAAAATCATTAGAATTTTATAAACATAAATATTTAGTTGAGATTTATAAAGACCAGCATCCCGAAATAGTTTCAAAGAAATCTGCTCAAGGTGGAGGAACTGAAAGGTGCATTACTGAAGCAATTTGGCTTGCTGACCAATTCAAAGAAAATGCTCTTTATTTGATGCCTACAAGTAGTATTGTTGGTGATATGGTTCAAGAACGTGTTGATGAGCCAATTAACAATAGTAAGTATTTGGCTGGTAGGTCTGGTCGTTTGGGAAAAATATTGAGTAAACAAACAGATAAGGTTGGATTGAAGAGATTAGGAAAAGGATTTGTTTATTTTCGTGGTAGCCAAAATGCAAATCAAATAACATCTGTTCCTGCTGATATTGTATTTGTTGATGAACGTGATAGAATGATAGAAGAGAATGTTCCTTACTTTTTTAAACGATTGCTTCATTCTAATAGGAAATGGAAAAGAACACTAGGAACTCCCACTATTCCAGGATTTGGTATTGATTTGGAATATGAAAAGAGTGACCAAAGAGAATATCATATTAAATGTAATCATTGTAATGAATGGCAGCATCTCAATTTTGAAGAAAATGTAGTTTATGATTGGGATGATAATTTAAAAAAGGTAAGTAATGAAAAGTTGATATGTAAAAAGTGTAAAAAGCTTGTCGTGCCTTGGGAGTGTCATACTGAATGGATTTCACAGAATAAGAATTCAGATGTTCATGGTTATTTTATTCATCAATTGTATTCACCATTTTTAGACTTAAAGGAATTGATTGGCAATAGCAAGAAGACTGCTATATGGGAGTTACAGCAATTCTTTAATCAAGACTTAGGTTTAGCTTATGAACCAGCAGGAGCAAAAATCACCGAAGAGATTATTAAATCGTGTATTAGGGATTATACGATTCCTCACCCCTGTCCTGATAGTGTTGTGGGTATTGATGTGGGTAAGGTTCTTCATGTGGTTACTAAAAGTAAGGATAGAATTGTAGACATAAGGAAGTGTGAACACTTCTTCAAAGAAGATGGACCAAATAGCCTTGAAGAATATCTTGAAGCTAGACAGCCTAAAAAGATTGTTATTGATGCACTACCAGAAACAAGGTCAGCAATGAAGTTAGCTAAGAAGTTTCCAGGAAGAGTATTCTTATGTTATTATTCAGGACTCAAGGAAGTTAAGGAAAAAGAAATAAAACAAGGTAAGTGGTATAAAGTTATTAAAGGTGAGCCTGTTGTTCATACAGATAGGACATTAAGTCTTGATTCAGCTTTTAATTTTCTTAATAAACAGAATTGTTTTATGCCTAAAAACATTGATGATTATTTAGAGTTTAAAACTCAACTTAAAGTATTGGTTAGAGTTATTTTAGAAGACAGCAAAGGTAATATGAAAGCTGAATATAAAAGTCAAGGAGAAGACCATTTTGGTCATGCTTATAACTATGTAACAATTGCTAGTGATATGTTGACTAGAGTTGTTGTGCCTGAGATATTTACTATATAATGGAAAAAATTTTAAAAATTAGAAAAGATTTATTTTTGATTAAGATAGGTGATAAATTTCATTTCAGCATTAGATATGATTTTAATCCTTTTTCTATTACTTTTGCATTTTATTTATTTAAATTTGATTTTGGATTCAATATCAAAATGTGGATAATAATTTGGCATTATAATGGTAGAGCATTTTATCTTCAAAAAAAAATTGGATAGGTTAAAATATTTAAAAAAGTTTTTATGAATTATCCAATCAATCCATTTATGTGTGCAGTATGTGGCAAAGTATTAATTCCAGATAAAGAGTCAGTTAGATATGAAACAGAAGAATGGGATGGACATATTTATAAATATTCTTGTAAATGTATGAATAAAAATATAAGAGTTTCAATTGGATAATATGTCTCGTAACAATGTACAAATAAAAAATAATGGCAGACCAAAGAAAAAATATAAAATATCTAAGAAAAAAAGAAGGATCCAACTTAGAAGAATTAAGAAGATGTGAACAATGTGGCTTAATAACAAACAATGGTAAATATTGTTTATTTTGTGAGAGGGAAAACAAATGCAAGAAAAATGGACAGAAGAAAAAATTGAGCAATTAAAAGTTTTAGTTTCAGAAGGAAAAAGTGCTGTTGAAATTTCCTACATTACAGGTAGGACAGTGAGGTCTATTGAAACAGCAAAAGTAAGATATAATCTTCCAAGTGTAAAGGATGACAACACTAGGGATAGGCCATTGAGAGATTTGATTTTAAAGTATGCTAAGAATAAGGATAGTTTGAATGTAACTGATATTTCCAATTTAATAGACAGAGGTCCAGAAACTGTTAGAAAAGAACTTGAGGCTATGAAGTATGATGGAGTGTTGGTTGAATATGAAGACAATGAAGAAGTAAAAGTGATGCGTTCGCCAAGACCCAAAGAGTCTTTAAGAATAGATGTTTCAAAATTTTTTGGTAAGACAATTAAGTTTGGTGCTATTGGAGATACACATTTAGGTTCAAAGTATTGTCGGCTTGATGTATTGAATGCTTTGTATGATATATTTGAAAAAGAAGGAATAACTGCTGTTTATTTGGCTGGTAATCTTATTGAGGGTGAAGTGTGGTTTAACAAATATGACATACTTTGTAGTGGAGTAGACAACCAATGCAATTATTTTATAGAGAATTTCCCACAGCGAAAAGGAATTAAAACTTATTTTGTAACTGGTGATGACCATGAGGGTTGGTATATCAATAGAGAACAAATAGACATTGGCAAAATAATAATAAATAAAGCACAAGAAGCTGGTAGGGATGATTTGGTATATCTTGGACACATGGAAGCTGACATAGTATTAACTGCTGAAAATGGTCAATCAAGAATGAGATTGATTCATGCAGGTGGTGGTTCAACTTATGCTACTTCCTATACAGCTCAAAAGATTGTTGAGAGTTATCAAGGAGGAGAGAAGCCTGATATACTTTTGATTGGCCACTATCACAAACTTGAATACGGTTATCCTAGAGAAGTTCATTGTGTTCAGGTTGGTTGTACTCAAGATCAGACTCCTTTTATGAGGAAAAAGAAAATACATGCTCATGTAGGTGGATCAATAGTAACTTGTAATCAATCACCAGATGGTGAGATTAATAGATTTAAAGCAGAGTTTATAACATTTTTTGATAAGAAATTTTATGAAGATAAGACATTTTCATGAAACAACACATAACAAAAGAACAATGGAATGAATTGGATGAAAAATGTAAGGCAACACTTATTTATGCAGTTGAAAAAGTTAATCAATTTGAACCTAAACTTCTTACTATCGGTCAAATGATAGAATTTCTAGGAGATGAAGGTGGAGATATTGGTTATCCTTATCAAGAAATAATAACAATCGAAAAAGGGCATTGGGAGTGTTTTAATGGATGGCAAGTGAAGTTCTGGAAAAGAAATCCACCCAGATGTTCTGAATGTAATCAGATTAAACATAATAATAAAGAAACTGCCTGGTGTGGTCAAAGTTGGGGAAGTCTTTGTGATGCCCTCTGGGAAGCTGTAAAGGAGAAATTGAAATGAAACAATGTGTAGTTTGTGATAAAGGATATTTTGCAGGTGATGTATTGGAAATATATGAACACTTGTGTGATAAGCACGAGAAAGAATTTTTAAAAGAAGATGCAGATAACCTTAGAAATATTTTAAGAATAATGAAGATTTGACTTATTTTTTCAAATGGAGTATAATTAAAAAGGTGAATTAAGATATAATGGCAGGAACAAAAAAATCATCAAATAATAAAAAAAGAGGGAAATATCCAGACCAGTTTAGAAGAACTACAAATAGAACTGGAAAATGGCGTGGTAAACAGGCTGACAAGTATATAAAGTATATTAAAATAAAAAGAGAAAAGCCACTAACTTGTAGATTTGAGGCATATAGAGGTTATGTTAGCTTGAATAGACAAGGAGAACCTGTTTATACTCTTGTTAAAAGATCTGGAATGAATAGGTTAATTTTAACTAAGATATTTAATAAGAATAAGAAAAATCATGTTTAAACTCATCACTTCTTGGGATGATGGATATATACTTGATTGGAAGTTAGCAGAATTGCTTAAGAAATATAATATTCCTGCAATATTCTTCATACCAAAGGATATATCTAATTTGAGATTTGATGAAAGAATTTCAGATCAAGACATAATATCACTTTCAAAAGATTTTACAATAGGTGCTCATACCCTTACTCATCCTAATGATTTAAAAGAACTTGATGATGATGATTTAGTTAATGAATTAAAAGGAGGTAAGGAATGGCTTGAGAAGTTAATTGGTAAGCCAGTAACTGATTTTTGTTATCCTAGTGGAAAGTATCAAACTAGAGAAGTAACTTTTCTTAAAGAGTTAGGCTATAAAACTGCTCGGACTACTTGTGTAGGTAATATTGAAAAGCCTAAAGATAAATTTAGAATAAGAACTACAATACATTGTTATCCTAGTAGACCAGAATATTATGGAGATGATTGGATGTTTTTGGCTAGGAAGATGTTTTTGGAAGCAAAAGCAAGAAATTCTTACTACCACTTGTGGGGTCATTCTTGGGAGATAGAAAAATTTGGTTTATGGAAAGATGTAGAAAGTATTTTTCAATATATATCAGAAAATAAATAATTACATGCCATTTAAAAAAGGAAATAAAGAATGGAACAATCCTAATTCAATAAAAAATAGATTTACAAAAAATCATAATAAAAATACAGAAGAAACAAAAAAGAAATGGAAGAAAAAAGTTGTTGGCCAGAAAAGAACAGATGAACAGAAAAAAAGAATTAGTGATTCAATAAAAAATGGTTATGAAAATGGAAGGATAAATCCAAGAAAAGGTGTTAAGATGCTTGAAGAAACTAAAAAGAAAATTGGATTGGGAAATAAAGGCAACTTACATACAGCTGAAACAAAAGAGAAAATAAGAATTAAAAGATTAAAACAAATTTTACCTACAAAAGACACTTCAATAGAAATTAAAATACAAACATTGTTATCAGATAAAGGGATTAAATTTGAAAAACACAAATCAATATTGGGCAAATATCAAGTAGACATTTTTATTAAACCAAACTTAATAATTGAATGTGATGGTGACTATTGGCACAATAGACCTGGAGTGAAAGAAAAAGATAAAAGACGGGATGAAGAATTTAATAAAAATAATTATAAAATTTTAAGATTGTTAGAAAGTGATATAAAAAATAATTTAGATTATTGTTGGAAATGTGTTAAACAAGAAATGATATCATTATGAAAATATACATAGCTCACAACAATACAGATATAAATGCCATTGGAGGTGGATGGTCGTTTGTTCGTAACTTAATTAAAACACTAAAGAATAAAGTTGATTTTGTTAATCTTCCTAGTTTGTGCGATATATGTTTTGTGCCTAGCACTACTATGGCAACTTTGAATGAAGTTCAACTAGCAAAAGAACATGGTGCAAAGATTGTTGTTAGAGTTGATGGTATACCAAAGAATAGTAGAAATACAAAACCATCAGGAGTTCCACATTTTTTACATATTGTTACATTGGCTGATGAAATTATTTATCAAAGCGAAGCATCAAAGAGTTTTATTAAGCCTTTTATAAGAAGAGATGGTGAGGTTATTCTCAATGGTGCTGATACTGACATATTTAAGCCAGAAGGAGAAGAAAGACAAAAGGATGGAAGTCCTCAATATCTTTATTCAAGATACAGAAGAGATGAAATGAAGAGATGGGATAAGGCTTGGTTTGATTTTCAAAAAGAGTATTTTCAAAATAGTGAAGCCCATTTATGGATTGTTGGAAGATTTAGCAGAGAACTCCCAAAGTTCAATTTTGACTTATTTGGTGGAGCAGAGTATAATTATAAGTGTTTGGGTGCTATTGAAAGTCCAGAAGAAATGGCTAAGATTTATAGAAGTGCAGATGTTCTGCTTGCTCCTTATTTTCAAGATCCTTGTAGTAATGCTATAATTGAGGCAAGGCTTTGTGGACTTAAAGTTGATTGGGATGATGAAGAAGGAGGAGGAACTAATGAGATAATGAGTTGTTCTATTGAATATTTGAATATTGATAGAATGGGTGAGGATTATTTGAAAGTGTTTAATAGTATCTTTTAGGCTCAGTAAGCCTGTTCTAGACAGGACAAAATTTAACTGGGATTGTTTTGTTTTAGCTTAATCTCTTTGTGTATGTTTTGGTTCTACATAAAGGGATTGAGCCTAAAGGATGTTATAAGACATTGTTTGTTTTTAGCTGGTAAAGTCCAAGATTGGAGATAGCTGCCAATTAAGAGACTGATAAGACTCCTAGGAAGGCTTGTCACCAGCTTAAAGTAAATAAATAAGAAAATGTGTTGAAATAATTAAGAAGATGTGGTTTTATTAATAAAAAGTAAAACCCCAAATGGAGGAGAAATACAAAGTAGAAATTAGTGAAATAAAAATTACACCTGTTCATAGTGATAATGGATTGGTGGCTATTGTTAGCTGTGTAATTGACGGGAAGTTTTTTGTCGGTTCTATTGGAATTTATTGTAGAGGTAGTGAATACCGTCTTACATATCCAACAAAGAAATATCGTAGTAGTTCAATGTCAATTTTTCATCCTATTAAGAGAGTGATAGCAGATCAAATTCAACAAGCAGTAGTTGAAGATTATGAGCAATTAATTAAAGCTGATATAACCAGTGAATAGCTGGTTTTTTATTATTAATTAAGAATTATGTTTCAATACTTAAAATTGAAAAAAGAAAATAGACAATTAAAAAAAGAAAATGTAAAATTAGAAAAAGATGTTGAGACTTTGAATGATGACATAAATTATGCAAAAAAAGAATTGCGAGATGAAAAATATGAATGGGAAGCTTTAGAAATAGAAAGAAAAAAAATTCAAGAAGCACGACACACTGTATTTGTTGAAGTTGCAGGAGAAATTTTAGGTAAACATTATAATAATTAAACAAAAATATGGGTGGACACTTACCAAAAAAGAAGCCAAAAAAGAAGCCTAAGAAAAGAAAAAGATAAATATGATTAAAGTATACATACCAAATGCTAGTAAGCAGACCATAGGTGGTGGTTGGAGATTTTTGTATAATCTTACCAAAGGTGGTCAGGATAAAATTGATTTTGTTAAAACTTGGCAGGAATGTGATGTTGTTCTTATCATTGGTGCAACTATGACTGTTAGAGCTGAGATGGAAGAAGCAAAAGAAGCAGGTAAAAAAATAGTATTTAGGATTGACAACATTCCTAAAGACAGCAGGAATAGAGGAACAGCATTTAGTAGAATGAAAGATTTTGCTAGAATGGCTGACTATTTAGTTTATCAAAGTAAATGGGCTAAGAATTATGCTGGTTGGTGGTTTAAGAATGAGATTGAAGAGTTTTCAATTCCTGAAAAGGTAATTTATAATGGAGTTGATAAGGATTATTTTTACCCATCAAAGGATATCATTAATGAAGGCATATATCTTTATGTTCAATTCAATCGTGATGAGAATAAAAGATTTCCAGAAGCTGCATATGATTTTCATTTAAGACATAGAGAAGCTGTTGATAGTGGGGGTGTTTTGCCTAGACTTGTTCTTGTTGGTAATTTTTCTCCTCATCTTATAGAATATAACTTTGATTTTTTTGCTGGTGAACAAGTTAATTATTGGGGAATAGCTAACACTCCTGAAGAAATGGGAGATATAATGAGGAAGTGTAGATATTTTCTTTGGCCTGCATATTTGGATGCCTCTCCTAATACTCTTACAGAAGCATTGGTTTGTGGACTTGAGCCTGTTGGTATCAATGATGAGGGAGGAAGTATTGAGATTTATGATAATTGGAGAAGTGATGATATAAAATCAATTCAGGAAATGACTGATTCATATATTAGAGTGTTTAATAAAGTAATTAAATAAACTATGACATTTAAAAAGTTCTTAAAAAAGAGCAAAAGTGACAAACTTACAATTCTTGCAACTCTTCACACTGACTTAATGTTTTTTGATGCTAAACTGGAGAGTATGCCGAATTCAGATAAGTTAAGAAACAAAAGACAAAAATTAGAAGAAAAATTTACAAAGGACAAAAAAGGTCAAATGCTTGACACTGAAAAAAATAAAAAATTGAATTTGGAGATTATGGCTATTGAAGGAGTGCTTAATGGAATTACTAAATTGGAAACAGAAAAGGGAGGAGTAATTGAAAAGATTGACAATTTTGGTATTTATGCTGATACATTAAATAATCTCACAATAGAACAAAAGAGAGAGATAGAAAGTGTTTTCAGAAGTTATGGCTAAAGATAGGACAAAGATGTATAGATGGAAAAAATCAAAATATTGTCAATTGTGTGGAAAAGAAACTGATAAGTTTTATAAAAGAAACTATGGAGAAAAAAGAGTAAGGCATAAAATATTAATTTGTGAAGATTGCAAAAAATGAGTAGTTACACTAGGATACAACTTGAAGAGTGGCTTAAAACAATTGAAATTGTTGATGGTTATGTATTGGATGTTGGCGGAAGTCAACAAGGAGTTGTTAAGAGGCTCAAGGATACAGCAATATGGTCTAAGAATTATGCTGTTTTAGATTTAGAAGAGCCACATCAAAAAAAAGAAAAGGTTGATTTAGTTTGTGATTTGAATCATCCAGAGAAAGGGATAAAGGTTAACAATCCTGATTTTATAGGTGATACAGGAAAGAATTTTGATAATGTTTTTTGTCTTGAGGTAATGGAATATATTTGGAATTCTGTTGCTGCATTAAAGATGATTAATTATTTGATGAAGAAAGGTGGGACACTTTATATCAGTTTTCATTTTATTTATCCTGTTCATAATCCTGTTGAAGATGATTGTATTAGACACACACCAAGAGGAGCAGTTAAACTCTTGGAAGAAACTGGGTTTGAAATTGTAGAACACAAGGAAAGAGTGTTTGGTTGTGAAGAGGGGATTAGTTTAGGTTATTATAGTAATTTAATGTCAAATGAAGGAATGCGACCTGCAAAAGATTATCACAAACATCATGTAATAGGTTCATTAATTAAAGCAATTAAAAAATAATTAAAAAATTATGTTAGATCCAAACAACACTAATTCAACAGACCCATTGGATACTGATTATGAAAATGGAGATGAAGCATTGAGTGATGAGGATGAAGATGTTTACTCTACACCTAAAATTAAAAAGCATTGGGCAGAAAAAAAATTGTTTTGGCTGATATCTGTAGCTATTATTGTTGCTGTATTTGTTGGTTATACTTATTGGAATAATTCACAGCAAGTTGAAGAACCAGAAGAACCAGAAGAAACAACAATAGAAGAAACAGTAATAGAAGAAGTTGTGTATCATGAACTCACACAGCAGGAGTTTGATACAATTATTAGTCAACTTTTTATGAGGAATGAAAGTGGAGATATTATTTCCATAACTCAGTATTTAAATTCTAGATTAGATTTATTGAATGATAGATTAGATAATTTAGTAGAGGAATAATATGAAATTGAGAGGTTATGTTTATTATATTTTTCCTTGTGATTTTGACACTGAGACAGGAAGTTCAGAGTTGAAAGAGGGGATAATTTGGTTTTGCTTTAGTTGGTTGTTTTGGCTTACTAGACTTGTTATTAGTTTGCTGGTTGAAGAACCTGTTTTTCCAGTAAAAGTTCCAAAAAGAGAAATGCAAAAATTAACTCAAAAAGAAAGGGACGATTTAAATTTATGAAATTAAATTTAGGCTGTGGCAATGACATTTTAGAAGGGTACATGAATCATGATATAAGAAAGCATAGAAAAGAGATTGATATTGCTTTTGATTTGAATTATAGATTTGGAGGAGGAGAGATGTTAATTTATGCAAATGAGATTGATGAGATAAGAGCATGGGATGTATTAGAACATCTTGATAATCCTATCAATTTTATGGATGATTGCTGGGCACTACTTAAACCAGATGGCATACTTGATTTGAAAGTTTGTGGTTGGAAGAATCCTAACTTTTGGGTAGATATAACTCACAAGAAAGGCTATGATATTCACAGTTTTGATTACTTCGATCCTAGCACAGAATTGGGACAATTGTATGGATATTATACTTCAAGGCGATGGCAAATACAACCTGATTATCCTAAGTATGATAGAAGGAAGAATGTAATTATAAAGTTGAAACCAATTAAGGTATGAAAAATGAATATTGGTATCATAAAATAGATTTAGGTGAAACTCCTGGAGTTTATAGAATGTCTGATTATTTAGATAAATATCATTTACCTAAAGATATGACAAGCATGAAAGTTTTAGACTTGGCATCAGCTGAAGGATATTTTTCATTTGAAATGGAAAAAAGAGGTGCCAATGTAATTGCAGTTGAATTATATGATGAACCTATCAAACATTTTAATTTAGTTAAGCAGTACTTTGGATATAAAACAGAAGTGTTTAAGGTTGATATTTTAGATTCAGTTGCTATGCAAAAGTTTGATAAATTTGATATAGTTTTTGCTTTTAATATTTTACAGCACTTTAAATTAGAACAAAAAGAAAAATTTATAGAAATATTGAAAGAAATTAAAAAGGATAAAATAATTATTGCCACATCTGATAAAAAGGATGTTGAGTTATTAAAAAATAATTTTGATAATGTTGTTGTTCATCCAAGTTTTGTTATGAATGGATACAAAGAAAAGAATAAAACAAATCATTATCCAGATATAATTATAATTGAATTATTAAATTTAAACTAATAAAGTATGAGTAGAAAAAATATTTTTAATCCTTTAACTACTATAAAATTGTGGACTGCGAGTTTAAGTGTATGGAATGGTGGAAGATTTAAGTCATTTTGGTTTAAAAAGAATGCTTTAAAATGGATAAGAGAAAATGAAAATTCATTTTTATTTATTGAGTTAAAAAATGAATGGACAGAAAAAGAAATTAGAATTAAAAATAATCCTGATAAAATACAAGCTCCTATTTCTATTTATTAAATATGAATAAAATAACTCCAAAATGGAAAAGAAAATTGTGTACATATATTTATAAGTATAGATTATTTTGGTTTAAATTAACTAGCAAAGAGCCTAAAGAATTGTGTATATGCAAAAAAAAATTCTTCAAATAGCAGACAGACCAGGATGGGCTATAGATCGCTTATCAAAACCTATTTCAGAAATATATGACAATGTTGACATAATGTATTTCAATATAGGTAAGGGGAGATTTTTAGATACTGGTTATAGTGAAGATGATGAGGAGTTGAAACTTGTTTTAGACAGGCTCAACGATTATGATGTTATTCATTTTCATGATGCAAGGGCTGCAACAAGTTTGATAAAACAATTTCCTGAAAAAATAAAAGGAAGAAAGATTGTAACAAAGCACACCGAAAGAGATGATCCAGTGGATTGGAATATATTTGATGATGTTATTTGTCCTACAAGATACACAAAGGAACAGCTTGAAATAAAAAAGGTTAAAGCAAAATTGCATCATGTTCCTCATGGGATTGATTTAAAAAAATATAAGTTTCTTTTTACAAAACCTAAAACTGATTTTGTAGGATTTATAGGAAGAGTTGTAGAGTGGAAAAGATTTGAGCTTATTCTTAAAAGTTGTTTTGATGCTAAGAAGCGTCTTGTTGGTTGTGGTTATATTGAATTTGCAGAAGCATTTCATAAACATAGCAATATACAACAGATAAGAGATTATGACTGGGTTAATTTTCTTCCAGAAGACAGTGTTAATGAATTCTATTCTTATTTGAATTTGTTTGTTTGTGCTAGTATGCCACACATTGAAGTTGGTCCATTACCAGTTATGGAAGCAATGGCTTGTGGAGTTCCTGTTATTTCTACACCAGTAGGTTGGGCAGTAGACCATTGTGAACATGGCAAGGACATTTGGTTTGTTCCTGAAGATAGGATTGAAGTGATGTTAAGCAAGACTATTAGGGATGTTTATAATAGGACTGATATAAGAGTAAGGTTAAGGAATAATGCTTTAAGAATGATTCAAGATTTTAGTATTGAGAATTATGCAAGTAATTTAATGAAAATATATGAAAGCTAATAAAAATATCAAAATAAAAAATTGCCCTATAATTATTGGTCATGATATGACTAAAATAATAGGTAATTGTCAATTTAATGAAAAGTATTTAAAAAATATAAATGAGGATTCAGTTTTTTCAATTGGTTATATTAAAAAGAAAAAGGGTATTGAATTAATTGAAATTTCCTTAACCAATGATGAAGATTATAAAAAATATTTAAAAATTTAATGAAGATATATGAAGGATGAATCAATCGGTAAAATTATTAGAGTTATAAAGAAAAAAACAGGGCTGTATATAACAATAAGATTTAATAAAAAAGGAGTTAAATTGTTTAAAATTTAATGAAAATAATAGAAAAAAAATATGAAACTAATTAAAATTGACATTAAAAAAGAAGAGATTACAACTGATAGACCTTATTTAAGAGTTGCAGAATTCCCTAATAGTCTTAGCATTGATTTTGCAGAAAATGGTGAAGCTATTGATACACCAGTCCCTGTTAAAGAAAAAGTTTATCATGCAATGCAAGTTAACAATCCTGAAACTAAAAAGAGAACAAATTATTTTGTTAATACAAATGATGATGGACTATTTAAAGATTTGATTGAAGTTTCAAAAGGATTTATAGAAAAGAAAAGCAATGAATTATTAGAAAAATTTAAAGAAAAAGAATTACCTAGAATAACTTCAATGGCTCAAATTGAACAAATGAAATATATTAAAGAATTGTCATGGTGGAAAAGATTGTTTAATAAATTTTAATATGAAAAAAGAAAAATTATTAGAAAAACTTGGTTTTAATTATAATCATCAATACAATCAATATGAATTGTATAGAATTGGTTTTAATATATCAGAGGAACTTGTTAAGGATGTTAATGTGAATTTTAATGAATTTGAAAAATATTTAAAAAAAGGAATGCAAGGAATAAAAAAAGATTTTAATTTGTATATAGATGAAAAGTTAAATATTTTAATAAAATCAAAAAAAGATGAAAGAAAATAAAATAGAAACAATAGATAGGTTATTGCTAGTTTTAGATAATTTGAAATGTTCAGATTTGTCATCTGTTGCATTTGATGGAGATGGACTTAATTATGAGCAAATTATTAGTGAGGGTTATTATACCCAAGATTATGGACATGAAAAAGGTGAGGGGTGCAAAAAATGTGGATTGTTAAGATTGACAAGATGGAGAGTTAGAAGCAATAGAGATACTTGGTATAGCATGTGTGGAACTGAATTTGAGTATGAGGTTTGTTCAAGATGCAAAATTATAATTTCAAAGGAAGAAATAGCAGCAACATAATATGCCAAGAGGAATTTATAAAAGAACTAAAGAACATAATGAAAATATAAGCAAAGGTCGTTTAGAAAGGAAAAAACGATTAGGCTATTTGATATCAGATGAAGCTAAGAAGAAAATAAGCAATACATTAAAAGGAAGAAGATTGTCTTTAGAGGTTAGGGAAAAAATAAGTAAAAGTCATATAGGAATTGGAAAGGGTGTGCCATTGTCAGAAAAACATAAAGAGAAAATAAGCAAATCAAGAAAAGGGCAATCAGTTTGGAATAAAGGAATAAAGCATTCAAAGAAAACTAGGCAAAAAATAAGTAACAATACTAAAGGTCTTTTCAAAGGTAGTAACAATCCAGCTTGGAAAGGTGGTAAGTCATTTGAGCCTTATGGATTAGAATTCAACAATGAATTAAAAGAAAAAATTAGAAAAAGGGATAGTTATAAATGTAGGGAATGTAGGTTGAATCAAAAAGAATTGTATGGCAGATTGAAAAAATTGGATATTCATCATATAGATTATGATAAAAGAAATAACAATGAAAAGAATTTAATAACTTTGTGTAGACCTTGTCATTGTAAAACAGGTTTTAATAGAAAAGATTGGACTAAATATTTTAATCAAGATTATGCCTTCAAGTAGTAACAATGGAAAAAGAGAAATACACGAATGGTTCCACAACAAAAGAGATATTGAAACTGTTATTGATGTTGGCTGTGGCAGTGGAACATACCCAAAACTTTTGAAGGACAGGAATTATATATGGATAGGGATTGAAATTCATGACCCTTATATTAAAACATATGAATTGAATAAGTGGTATGAAAGAGTGATAACAGCAGATATCAGAATGTGGAATATACCTATCGTTGATTGTATCATTTTTGGAGACATACTTGAGCATTTAGCTAAGGATGATGCTAAAGAGGTTGTTAGGAGGGCATTATTGAGCTGTAGACACATTGTTATATCAATACCAGTAAATTACAAACAAGAAGCATCTCATAATAATCCTTACGAAGAACATAAATCTGTTTGGACATTTGAACAAATTAATAGGTGGTTACCAGAAGAATTTAAGTTTAGAAAATTATTTGATAATATAGCTGTGTTTATAAAATGATATGGATATTCAAAAAAAAATAGGAGAAGTAATAAAAATTGCTGGAAGGCATGGATTGAAATATCATCTTCCTATGTTTCAATGGAGATATAAAAATAAAGTTATTACAGATGATGAAGAATTATTGGAAAATCCTGTAGTTGCTTTAAGACATTTGGTAGATTTTATTGGTGAAAGAGAAAAGATAAAATGGTAAATGATAAAAACTTAATTTGTTTTTTCTCTTGGGGAAGAACAGAACTTACAAAAAAGTCTTTTGAGAATTTACTTGAGAATGTAAGACCACAAGATAAGTTATTGGTTGTTGATAATGAAATGTTGAACTTTGACTTATATGCAAAACATAGAGATAAGATTGATTTTCTTACTTTCTTTAAATTGAATTATCATATTGGTCCAGTTTGGATGTATATTTATAATTTGGTTCATTGGCAAAGAGATAAAAGAGAAACATATAGAGATTTGAATAAAAGAAGAGGTGTTAAAAAAAATATACAAGAAAAAAATAAAATTGAAGACCCAGAAAGGTATTGGTATCCTGATTATATTAACATTGTTGAATCTGATACTTTAGGTAAGAAAGGATGGATTGATAGGGTATTAGAAGTATTTCAATTAGATGCCACTGTAGGGATAGCAAGTGGATTTGATAGTAAAAATGTAGGAGTTAAAAGTAAGAATGGAAAAGTATTGTTAAAGGATACAGTTTGTGGAGTTAATGCTATATTTAAAACAGAACATTTTTTGTCTGTTGCTCATTATTTTGAAAGAACAGGGCAAGATAAACATGTATCAATAAGAAATAGACATTTAGGGAAAATGGTTGGAATAATACCTGATGAAATAACTCACATTGGAGAGGACGATAGTTTTAGAAAAATATTTTAAAATATGATAGATAGCACAAAGCCAATGATGAATGATGATGATATTCGATGTATATCTAAAGAGTTGTTAAGTAGAAATAAAGTTGATGTTTTAGAATGGGGAACAGGAAATAGTACATTATATTTTACTGAATTATTAAAAGGTACTGATATTAAATTTAGATGGGATTCTATTGAACACAATCCTAAATGGTATAAGCATGTTCAAGATAATAACAAAAATGTAGAATTGAAAATTCATTTATTTCAGCATGAGAATCCATTAAACAAAGCTACAGTAAATGATGCACCAATGGATGATTATGTTAATGTTCCAAGGATGCTTTGGAGAAAGTACGATGTAATAATTGTTGATGGTATGAAAAGAATAAGATGTTTAAAAATGGCTAGGCAATTTATGAAAGAAGATGCAGTGCTGTTTTTGCATGATGCTGAAAGAACTTGTTATCATTCTACATTAAAAGAATATAAAGGAAAATTTTTAACTAAAACATTATGGATGGGGAAGATTTAAAAATTTCAGCTTTTACTTTTATTTAAATTTGTTGTATAATTAAAACATAACTATTTATTTTAATTATATGCCATTACCTAAAGGGTTTAAGCATTCTGAAGATACTAAAAAAAAGATGAGTAATTCTCATAAAGGTATAATTCCGAAAAATATCAATCAAATTGCTGGATGGAACAAAGATAAAGATTGCAAAAAATATAATTGGGGTAGGAAAAAAGGTTTTAAAATGTCAGATGAGCATAAGAAAAAAATAAGTCTTAAGTTGAAAGGAAGAAAGTTGCCAAAACGTTCAATAGAGCATAGTAAAAAAATTAGCAAATCATTAACTGGCAGAAAACAATCAGAAGAAACAAGAATAAAAAAAGGTTTGGCATTAAAAGGAGATAAAAGTCATTTTTGGAAAGGTGGATGCTCTAAAAAAAATAGAAATGCAAGATATTCAATTAAATATAAATTATGGAGAGAAAAAGTTTTTAAAAGAGATAATTATATTTGCCAGGACTGTGGAGTAAGAGGAGGATATTTAGAAGCTCATCATATTAAATCTTGGGCAAATTATCCAAAATTAAGATATATAATTAATAATGGCATAACTTATTGTTTGAAATGCCATAAAAAAAATGACACACAAAGAAGATGACAATCTTAAGATTAGTGGATTCACATTGACAACAAATGCAACCAAATTTGGATATCCTTTTATTGAAAGTATAAAATCATTTTTACCAGTGGTAGATGAATTGATTGTTGTTGATGGTGGTAGTACAGATGATACTATTAAAATGATTGAAGCTATTGGAGATAAAAAGATTAGGATAATAAATGATGAATTTACTAAATGGGAAGATGATTGGACTTATTCAAGGATGGGCAAGAATAAACAGCGAGGTTATTCAGAATGTAAGGGAGATGTTGTTATAAAGTTTGATGCTGATTGGATTTTGCATGAACACTCTATTCAATATAATACATTATTGGATGATATAGAATATATGATTTTAAGAGGTAAATTGTCAATGGTAATGTGTAGAAAATGTATAAATTTACAAGGTGAGAGTTTCTTAAAGAAACAAAAAACAATAGCAGTAAATAAAAGTTTGTGTGAAGCATTGAACATTAGTGTTGATTATAGATTGAATAAAGAAGTTAATAATTGGGCATTTGAACCTGTTGGAACTTTTGATAGTAAAAGAAAAATGCTTTTAGATTCTAAAAAAGATATGTGTGGTTCTGATGTCATTATTTATAATTATGGTTTTTTCTTTAGCACTATAAAGCAAATTGGCTGGGCTAGGAAAAGGCACATTGATGCAGAGAATAGAGAGAAAGGAAAGGATTTTGTTATAACTGAACAAAAAGCATTTGATGCATATTTAAAATCATTGATAGGTTACAGGGATAAAATGAAAGAAAGTGGAGGTTTATTTGATATGGAATTAACAAAACATCCTGCAGTAATTCAAAAAATGATTGAAAATGTTAAAATAAATCAGCAAGGATATAGTTTTTTTGAAGAATTGATTTAAAAAAAATATCATGAAAATGCGAATAACAATAACTAATTTGAGTAACAATAAAAGAGTTCAACACGAATTTTCAATGCCTAATAAATATTTAGACAAAGATTCAAGTTTGTCTGATACAAGAAAATTAGGAGAAGAATTATTAATACTTATTAAAAGATTAAAAGATGAAAAATGAATTAAGGAAATTTAATCAAAAAATTGAAGAAGGTAAAATATCTGTAATGATGGCTTTTATTTGTAATCCTTATTTAGCTGTGATGCAGAAGAAGTGTTATCTTAAATATTGGAAGGATGAGGTTGATGAACTTATTATCAATGTGAATGGCAGGAATAGCAAGATAAGGAAATTTATTGTTGATTTGTGGAAGGATGATGATAAAGTTAAGTTTGTGGATGAAGTTCCAAGTGAGCAACGACAAGGACAAGCATTTGACTCTATTTATTTGTTGTGTGAGGGTGAAATTATAATGACAATGGACTCTGATAATTTTATTTATAAAAAGGGAGTTGTTAAAGGTTTAGCAGATAAAATTAGGAATGGCAATTATGATGCTGTTGGCTCTCCAGGACACCATGTCAGACCAGTGGCAATGGCTGAACAATTTGTTAAGAGATATGGAACTTGTAGACTTAATCCTTTTATGGCATTTTTTCGTAAGGATATAATAAATAAAATTACTAATTTAACTTTCAAGGCTTACACAATTGAGAAAGGAGAAAAGCTTGATATTCTTGAAGGGACTGCAGAAGAAAGGATTGAGATGGATGTGATGACATTTTTCAGTCTTAAGTATTTTCAATTTGCTAAAAGTTTTTCATTAATCAAACCAGTGTTAGAAAATGAGTACATTCATGTTGCTGCTTTGAGTTCAATTTTTAGGAGAAAATTTAGAGAACTTGAAAACAGTGATGATGACCCACTTCAGTTTAGAGATTATAAGATTAAGATGTATTATTGGGGATGGTATCACATGATATATGAATATACTAAGAATGAAGTTCCATTTCCAGAATACAATAAACAATTTGAAGAAGGAGTTAAGTATGATATGGAGTTGCATAAAATGACTGCTAAAGATATTGAGGAGTCTTGCAATATGGTAAAAGCTATTCATAAAGGGTTATTTATATGAAAGCTATAACAAGAGGTAGTATGGTACATATTCCATTTAGATTGACTGGCTATAAAGATAGAAAGGAAATAGAGAGAGTAAGAAAAATTGCTAAGAATAAATTTCCTGGTTATAAAAAAATTGAATATAAAAAATCAAAATTAATTAAAAATAAAGAATTGGGAGATTGGTGGACATTTCCTGAAATATTAATTTATTTGTTGGTCAAGGAAATTGGTTTCATATGATTACTGAACAAGGTGAAGAGATTATTGTTAACCCTAACAAAGTTTTGTTTATAAGAATTTGGGGGAAGAAATGAAGGCATTTTTATTCACAATAGGAGAAGCGACAACTGAAATTTGTTACAATCAACTTAAAAAATTTGGTTTTGAAATTGTTGTTCTTGATGGACAAGAAAGTATATCAGAAAAATATAAAAGATTTATAAATAGTTCAGATGGTGATTGCTTGAAGATTGATGCTGATATTATACTTAATGAGAATGTTAAAAAAATAAGAGAAGCTGTTCATACTGAATTAGTTACAAATTATAGCTGTTATGATTTTTTTCACAATATGCCTTGGGCTGGTGGTCCAACTTATTACAGTAAAGAAGCTATGAAAATAATTCGTGATAATTTACATGAGATTAGTCCAATTCGTCCTGAAGCTTCTGCTTGTAGGTTGCCAAAAATACATCCAAGATGTGTTAAAAGTGATTTAGTAGTTGGCATTCATGGATTTTTTCAACATGAACAAGATATAATAAGATGTATTGAACAGAAAAAAATAAGAGGTCAACAAAACCAATTTGATTTTGATTTAATTAATGAACTAATAAAATTATGAATAAATTAATCCTTAAACCTGTAAGAGGAACAGACTGTATAGATAAAGAGCTGTCAAAAAAAGTATTTTGTGATACAATTAACACTCTTAATGAAATGAGACTAAATTATTGGATTGACTATGGAACTTTACTTGGTGCATATCGTGATGGTGATTTTATTGATACTGATATGGATATGGATATATCAATAATGGCTTGTGATAAACTAGAACAGATGATTGAAAATTTACACAAGAAAGGATTATATTTTAAATCTGATTATTTCCCTGCTTTTGGTAAAAATTTAATGAGAAAATCTAATTTACTTATTAATTTATTCGATAAAGAAGAAAAAAATAAATTTACTAAGATTGAATTAGTGCCTGTGTATGAAGGTGATGAATTTTATTATAAATTAACTCAATTTAAAGATGATGGAATTCTTTATGGTGCAGTAACTCCAAAAGCATTTTTTAATGAATTTACTGTTATTTATTTTAAAGGAGTTTATGTTAGAGTTCCTGTGGAAACAGAAAAACTATTAGAGTATCATTATGGAGAGTGGAAAGTTCCAAAGAATGACATCTCTAAAACCTATAAAGTTCCATTTACTAGGGTTAATGCTGATGATTTAAAATTATGAAAATAGTAATGACAGCTTGTGTGATGGATTTGATGCACAAGGGACATTTGAATATATTGAAAGAAATGAGAAAAGAAGCAAGAGAGAGTGGACACACTGTTGTATTTTTACATGATGATAAATCTATATATAATACTAAGGGAAAGATTCCTATTCAAAATTGGAAACAAAGAATGGACAATCTTGAAATAACAGGATTTGTTGATCGTACTATAAAAGTTACAACATATAAGAATCTTGAAGATAAAATAGAAGAATGGAGTGCTAGTTTTAGGAGAGAGAATGATGAAGTTGTATGGCTAAGAGGAGATGATTGGGCTGATTTTCCAGCAAGGAAAAAAATAGAAGAACTTAAAATTAAAATAAAACTTATCCCATATACTCCAGAGATAAGTTCAACTATGATAAGAAGTGAATTGGAGAAATTATAATAAAAATAATATATGAATATGGAAAAATTACTCAAACTTAATTTAGGTGGTGGACCAAAAAAAATTTCAGGCTATACCAATGTAGATGCATTAGATTGGAATGGTGCAACTGATATTGTTCATGATTTAACTACATATGATTGGCCATGGGAACAAAACACTGTTGATGAAATATTTGCTGAGGAGTTTTTAGAACATATTAGTTTCCGAGAAACTTATAATGTATTGGGTGAATGTTATAGAATTTTAAAACCTGGATGTAAACTTAGTATTCAAGTTCCTGATTGTGGCAAAGCTATGGAGTATTATTTGAATGAACAAGTTTGTGATTGTGTTCCACATAAAGCTAAAACATGGGATGATTTTCATGCTGACAAAGAATGTTTTAATTGTAGTGGCAAGGGCAAGATTCATCCTAACAGATGGTTGTTTAGTTTCATGGGTGCACAAAAACACGATTTCGATCTACATCGCAATATCTTTACAGAGGACACATTAAGAGCAGCATTAATCAAGGTAGGATTTAAAGATGTTCAATTTAAGGAAAATATCTATAAATTAATTGTTTCAGCTTGCAAGTAACATCCTTTTGTTTTTCATAGAAATAAGGTATAATTAAAGTATTAATATTAACTTTAATTATATGATTAGAAAAAAGAAATGCAATGTTTGTAAAAATGAATTTGAATTTAATTGTAATGGAGAAAAGCATTATAAAAGTAGGAAGTTTTGTTCTGTAAAATGTCAACATAGCTGGTTAGGTAAAATTTTAAAGAAAACAAGAAAAGGTAAAGGAAATCCGATGTATGGAAAAACAGCTTGGAATAAAGATATGAAGATGTCAAAAGAACACTGTAAAAGACAAAGCGAATCCCACAAAGGTAAAATTGGATATTGGAAAAATAAAAAAAGACCTAAATTTTTAGATGAATGGAAAGATAACATTAGTAAATCATTGAAAGGAAGAAAAATAACTTGGAGTGATAAATTAAGAAAACCAAAAACAGAAGAACATAAAAAAAATATTTCATTATCTAAAATGGGTGATAGAAATCCAATGTGGCAAGGAGGAGTTTATGAAGATTTATCAGCTTCGCCCGAATATGGAAGATGGAGGCAAAAGGTTTTAAAACGAGATAATTATACTTGTCAAAAGTGTGGTGATAAAAAATCTGAATTACATATTCATCATAAAAAGTTTAAAAGTAAATTTCCTGAATTGATTTTTAGTATTGATAATGGAATAGTTTTGTGTAAATTGTGTCATAATAAAATTCATTATATTAAAAAGTATGGAACAAAAAAATAAGGTGCTCATAACAGGAATTAATGGCTTTGTCGGTTCTCATCTTGCTGACTATTGTTTAATGCAAGGTGATGAAGTTCATGGAACTATTCGCAATCGTTCAAGTTTAAAAAATGTTGAACATATTTTAGATAAGATTTCTTTACACGAATGTGAATTAACAGACTCTAGTAATGTTGATGATTTAATTACAGAAGTTGAACCAGAAAAGATTTTTCATCTTGCTGCTCAAAGTTATGTTCCAACTTCTTGGAAAAGTCCTGCTGATACTTTGATGAATAATATTATTGGACAGCTTAATATATTTGAAGCAGTTAGAGTTACTTGTCCTAGCTGTAAAATTATGATTACTGGTAGCAGTGAAGAATATGGCAATCCTATTTATACTCCAATAGATGAAGAACACCCACTTAATCCTGTTTCACCTTATGGTGTTAGTAAAGTTACTCAAGACAAATTAGCTTGTCAATATGTTAAAAGTTATGGTATGAAAATTGTCGTGACAAGGGCATTTAATCATACTGGACCAAGACGACATGAAAATTTTGTTTGTGCTAGTTTTGCAAAACAAATTGCTGATGCAGTTGAAGAAGAAGAGGGTGCTATAATTAAAGTTGGCAACCTTGAAGCTATAAGAGATTTTACTGATGTTAGGGATATGGTTAGGGCTTATTATATGGCTCTTAGCTGTGATAAAATTAGATATGGTGAGCCTTATAATATTTGTAGTGGAGCAGGAATTAAAATTGACAACATTTTAGGGATACTTGTTAGCATTTCAAAAAAGAAAATTAGAATTGAAAAAGATCCTAATAGAATGAGACCATCTGATTTAAAAGAACTTGTAGGTAATTGTGATAAATTCAACGCTGCAACTTGTTGGACTCCAACAATTGATTTTGAACAAACTCTTGAAGATATTTATAATTATTATAATAAAAAACAATGAAAATTTTAATGATTTGCGATGTTCCTGGTTGGGCTATAGATAAGCTATGTCAGTCAATAGTCAAACACAATTCTCACCATGACATTTTAGTTGACTATGTCCATCCAAGAGAAGCTAAACTTCCAGAAAGAGTAGCTAAATTTAAAGCTACTGTTGAGAAATTTAAACCAGACCTTATTCATATAATGTATTACCGTAGTGGAATTCAACTTATTGAAGAATTACCAGAACTTAAAAAATATCCAATAATTTGTTCTCATCAAAATCAAAGAACAAAAGCATTATTTATGTATGATTGGAAAGAATTTGGAGTTGATATTATGACTTGTGCCACTTCAAAGTGCAAAAGTATGCTTGAAGAAAGATATGATGTTCCTGTTAGACAAATTCCTTTTGGGATTGATTTGAATGAATTTAGTTATGCCAATGAAGAGCCAAAAGAATTTGCTTTGGGCTATGTTGGTCGTGCAGTTAAATGGAAAGGACTTGTAGAAATTTCTCAAGTTGCAGCTGAATTAGACAAACCTCTTTATATAATGGGATATGTTGACAAGCCAGATTATTTTGAACAAGCTGACCAAATCAAAATAAAATATGATTTTTGGGCTTGTAAGGATGAAGAAAGAATTGATTGCTATAGAAATATGACAATTTATATAGGTAATAGCAAGGATGGTTATGAAGAAGGAACTTTAGGTTATCTTGAGGCTATGGCTGCTGGAGTGCCAATAGTTACAACACCTAGTGGCATGGCTGCTGATTTAGGAGTAGCTGAAGAGAATTGTTTGATAGTTGATTATGAAGATAAAGAACAATTAAAAGCTGCAGTTAAGAGATTGTCTGAAGACAAAGAGTTGAGACAGAAACTTAGAAAAAATGCTTGGAATACAATTAAGAATTATCCAGAAGAAAGGATGGCATTGGAATATAGTAAACTTTATAATGAAATGGTGATGCCTAAAAAGAAATTGGTGAGTATAATTATTCCTGCTACTTATGATAGGTATGAGGAAGTTCTTAAAATATTATATGCACTTAACAATCAAACATATAAAAAAATTGAAATAATTGTTGTTTGGGATGAAAAACAAGATAATGATACAAGTTGCAAAATAGTTGCTTTTAATAATCTTTCAATAAAAGAATTTTGGACTCAAAAAGAAGGATACAATCTTGCAATGGCTAGAAATTTAGGAGCAATAGAAGCTGAAGGATGTTATTTAATGTTTAATGATAGTAGAATGGAACCAGATAAACTTGCAATACAAACTTTTGTTGCTATGATGGATATTTATGAGAATAAAAGAGTTTGGTTATTTGGAGATAAAGGTGCACAAAAAAGAAGTTTTGTTGAAAATTTTAGTTTTATAAATAGAAAAGATTTAATAAATTTTGGAATGTTTAATGAGAGAATAAATCAATATGGTGGAATGAGTCAAGAAATAAGAACACGATGGGCACTTCAAGGTGGTGAATTTGTTTATGTTGAAGGTGCAGTTGCAAAAGAATTAAAGAGTGCCAATAAAATGAATGATGAAAAAAGAAAAGCTATTATTAAAATGAAATTACTTCTTCATAAAATGTATAACAGTATAAGATATTAATATGAAAGAATTTAAAAAGAAATTTATAAAAAGAAGAAATGTTAATAGGAACAGAAGTTTAAAAGATAAGCAAGATTCAAATAAAGGTGATGCAATTCCAGAACCTTTAAGTAAAAAATATAAATTGCCTAAAAAAGAGAGAACAAAAAATGAACATAATTATTATTAATTTTATACTATGAAGGAAATAAGAATTTTAAATTATGCTTGGCATCTAGCTCATCAATATGAATTGCTTAAATTTCCTAATACAAAATGGTCTTGGCTTATTCAGCACAGACGAAGAAGTTCTGATTTGGCTAGAGGAAATTTGCATGAACAATTTGGCATTGAAGAAGTTCCTAGTTATGAAAAAGGTAAATATGATATAGCACTTCTTCATCTTGACCAACAATGTTTTGAACAAGGAATTTGGGAAAGAGGTAAAGGATCTTTGTATAATGAAGTTAATGCAGTAATACAAGATATTCCCAAAATAGTAATAATGCATGGCACACCTTATTATCCAGAACATTATAAGAATGATATTGAAAATAAAACATTTGCTAAAAATGGCATAAGCAGTGAGTTGATTGCAAAATTTCATAAAGTTGTAAAAGGAAATTATGTAATATTTAATAGCCACACAGCTTATAAACAATGGCAAGGTGACAAATTAAAAGCTAAAACTATAATACATGGACTTGACCCAAAGGAGTGGTGGGATTTACCAAAAGAGCCTAGAGTGGTAACAATGATTAGTCCTGGTGGTTTGCCTAAGTATTATGATAGGGTATTTTTACAAGCTGTAAAAGATTTATTATTAGAAAAGGATATTTATCACTGTCATATAACTGTTGATGCTCAATTTAAAAATTGGGATGAATATAGAACATTTTTAGGTAGAAGCCTTTTATATTTTAATCCTACAAGAGAAAGTCCGATGCCAAGAGCAAGAACAGAAGCTATGTTGTCAGGTTGTTGCGTGTTGACAACTCCAGCTCAAGATGCTGATACTTTTATTAAAGATGGAGAAAATGGAATACTTATTCAAAAGCGTGATCCAAGTTATGTTGTTGAATTGATTATTGGATTAATGGAAGATTATAAAACGGCTATCAAAATTGGACAGGAAGGAAAGAAGACAGCATTAAAATTGTTTGGAATTGAAAGATATCAAAAAGAATGGAGAGATTGGATGGAACATGTTATTGAAGATTATAATAAATTAAAGAAATAAAATATGACAAAAGACCAAATTATTTATGAATCTTCCAATGTAGTAATTTTTTCATGCAAAAAAAAGGATAAAAAGCATGATGTTACAATTTCAATTTTTGTAAAAGACGGTAAAAAATTACGCTGTGTAAATCAAACATTTGTAGGTGTATTGACTAATAGTGATATAGCAAAAAATATTCATGAATATTATAAAAAATAATAAATAAAATTATGAAAATTGGAATTCATACCTTTGAACGACAGGAAGGAAAAGCAAAAGATAGTGCAGGTAGTTCCCGCATTAGAGCTAGATGGTTAATTAAATATTGGCCAGAAGCTGAAGAGTTTATTCAAGGAGCTGACTATGATTTTATCATCTACCAAAAATCATATTGGTGCGAACATGCAAAAGCATTTAAAGGATTTAAAATATTTGACCTTTGCGATCCAGATTGGATGCATTTTGGATATCGTACCAAAGAAATGATTGAAGAAGTTGATGTAATTACTACAAGTACAGAACCATTAGCAGAAACTATAAGAAAATTTACAGATAAACCTGTTGTTTGTGTACCTGATAGATTAGATTTGGAAAAACATAAAGAAAAAAAGGTTCATTCTGGTGATGCTAAAAGTGTTGTTTGGTTTGGTTATTCAACTGGTTTTACTTTACTTAATTCTGCTGTGACTGCTATTGATAATTTAGGTTTGGAATTAATTGTTATTTCTAATGCTGGTTTTGTTTTGCCTTCTCATTATCAAAATAGAATTGAATTAACAAATTATCCTTGGACTTTAGAAACTGTTAATAAGGATATCATCAAAGGTGATATTCTTCTAAATCCTAAATCAGATAAAACAAAATGGAAATATAAAAGTAATAATAAAACTTTAACAGCTTGGGCACTTGGTGTTCCTGTTGCTAAGAATGTTTCTGAATTAAAGAAATTTATTAAAGAAGAAGCAAGAATTGAGGAAAGTAAAAAAAGACTTATTGAAATAAAAGAAAAGTATGATGTGAAACTTAGTGTGAAACAATATAAGGAAATTATTAGTAAGTATGAAAAAAATTGATAAAAAAGTGGTGAAGATTTTGTTTAATATATCTAAAATTTTAAAAATGCCTGAAAAAGAATATATTTGGTATTGTATTCGCAAAAGGTGTGGAGCAATAATAATGAAAACTAATAAGCCGTTTTTAGCAAATGATGGTGTTATTAGATGTCGTAGATGTAATGAAGATATAACACTTAAACAGCTAATGGAGGCTAATAAGCACAATATTAAGAAATTTTTAAAAAATGATGATAAAAAACTTGACTTATAATTTTCAAAGTAATATAATATATATGACAAAAGGTTCTAAAATGACAATTGAATCTAGAAAGAAATTAAGTGAATCTCGTAAAGGTTTTAAAGTGTCAAAAGAAACTAAAGGAAAGATGAGTGAATCTGCTAAAAGGAATTGGCAGAATAAAGAATATAAGCAAAAAATGCATGTTTCACAGAAGAAAAGATTTAAAGAAAATTCTGTATCAATTGAAACAAGAAAAAAGATGAGTGAAGCTCAAAAAGGTAAAAAACAGTCAGAAGAACAAAAAAGGAAACGAAGTGAAAGAATGAAAGAAAAATTTAAAGATAAAAATAATCATCCAATGTATGGTAAGAAACATTCTTTAGAAACCAGAAAAAAGATGTCATTGGCTTTAAAAGGAAAATTTGGAGAACATGCTAGAAATTGGAAAGGTGGTATTTCTTCAATAGGTAAACAAATTAGGAATCATCCAAAATATAAAATATTTAGACAAAAGGTTTACAGACGAGACAATTGGATTTGTCAAGAATGTGATATTAGAGGAGGAGATTTGGAGTTACATCACATAAAAGCATTGTCTTTAATTATAAAAGAAAATAACATTAAAACAGCTGAAGATATCAATAATTGTGAAGAATTATGGAATGTGGATAATGGATTGACATTGTGTAATGATTGTCATTGTGAAACTGATAATTATAGATACAAAGCAGTTTTAGGATATCAAAAAAAATTCATTTCAATATGAATTAAAAATAATATTTTAAAATAAAATTAAATAAAAGGATTAAATAAGCGATATTTACGAATTTCGTCTCTATTTTAAGACCTTAGCTTAAGAGCTGAACATTGTTTAGTAATTAAGTTAAGGTCTTTTTTTATTAATTATTAGACGACATGTTAAAATGACTAATTAATATGGGATTTATACAAAATTTATTTAAAAGAAAACATCAACAAGGAGAAAGTCAAGATAAGCATCCAACTGGTTATGAAACCAGTACTTTTGGTGGATTTAACATAAGTAATGCTAAAAGTTCTGAATTGCTTGATGAATTTAAAGGATGGGTTGCAGCTTGTGTTGATGCTATTTCTGATGAAATAGCTTCTATTCAATTAAAGTTATTTGAAGTTAAAACTGATGGAACTATTGAAGAAGTTGTTGATAATGAGATTTTAGAATTGCTTTTTCAGGTTAATGAATTTACAACTAAATTTGATTTTTTTTCAATGACTTCTTCTTTTTTAGAATTAACAGGTGAAAGTCCTTGGTGGGTGGAAAAGGATGGTTCAGAAAAACCAATTAATGTTTATTTTTTACAGCCTGATAAACTTACACCTGTTCCTAGTGATGATGGCACTGTTGTTAAAGGTTATATTTATAGACCAGATCCTAATCAGAAATTTACTCTTCAGCCAGATGAAGTAATATTCATTAAGTTTCCAAATCCTGCAAATCCATTTAGAGGTAAAGGGACTCTTGAAAAAGCAGCAAGAACAGTAGACATTGACAATTTCAGTGAACAGTGGAATATGAATTTCTTTAAAAATTCAGCAAGACCTGATTCTATTTTGACTATAAAAGATCTTGACCAAATGGACCAAGAGCAAAGAGACAGGTTAAAAAATTCTTTGGAAAAAGCTCATAGAGATGTAGAAAAATCTCATAAACTTTTAGTGTTGTGGGGCGACATGACACTTGAAAAATATTCTCAATCTCAAAAGGATATGGATTTTAATGAAGGTAATAAGTTTAATAGAGATAAAATATTAGGAATTTTTAGAGTGCCAAAAGCTATTATTGCCCAAACTGATGGAGTAAATTTTGCATCAGCAAAAGCAGCACAATTTGTTTTTGCAAAATATACTATCAAGCCAAAGATGGAACGATTGGTTCAACAAATGAATGAATTTTTGTTACCAATGTTTTCTAATACTGAAAGAATGTTTTTAGATTTTGAAAGTCCAGTTCCAGAAGATAAAGAATTTAAATTAAAAGAAAGAGAGGCAGGAGTCAATAAATATCTTACGATTAATGAAGTTAGAGAACAAGACGGGCTTCCAGAAGTTGAAGGTGGAGATGTAATTTATTTTCCACTTAATCTTGTTCCTTTAGGTTCAAGTTCACAGCCTATAGGAGAGCCACAAAAAGTAATTCAATTAAAAGTAAAAGGTAAAAAAGTTATTAAATTTAATCCTGATAGAATTAGACAAATGAAAGCTCGTAATCCTTTGTATTGGAAAATTGATGCTTTAAAAAAATTAGCTAAAGGTGATATAAAAGAAAAAATAAAAGCATTAATGAAAAAAGAACTTAACAGTAAAACTGTTAAAAAGGTATTTACCCAAAAACAAAATTTTAATTTTTGGAAAAAACAAAATGCAAAAATAAATAAGTTTATGCCACAGGCAAGGAGAGCTATTAGAGAACTTTTTGAAAAACAAAGAAAAATTGCAAAACAGAATTTGAAAAAGAATAAAGCTGTAATAACAAAATTAATTCCAACTGATATAACACTAAATACAAAAGAAGCTATTGAAGATACTCTTGAATTAACATTACCTATTTTGTCAGAATTGTTTAAAGAGTCTGGTGATGAAACATATGATTTTATTGGTTTATCGGATAGTGTTACTGATATCAATGAAGAGGGGATTAAAAAGTTAATTGGTGATAATGGACAATTGTTTGCAAAAGGAATAACAGATACTACCAATTCAATGATAATTGATGAAATATCTCAAGGTCTTAAAATTGGTGAGGGTATTACTGATTTAACTAAAAGGATTGATAATGTGTTTGATTTATCTCAAAAATTTAGAGCAACAAGAATAGCAAGAACTGAATCAGTTCGTTATCAGAATTTAGCAATTGAACAAACATATATTGATTCAGGGATTATTGCAAAAAAAGTTTGGCAAACTGATGGAGACCCTTGTCCAAGGTGTATATCTATGCAAGGTAAAACAGTTAAATTAGGAGGAACATTCATTAAAGATGGAAGTAAAGATCCAACAGGAGTTAAAATTGATTTTACTGATGTTGTTTCACCACCATTGCATGCAAATTCTATTTGGGATGGAAGTTTGCCAGTGTTTACTCCTGAAGGCAAAAAAAGAATTATGGACATAGTTCCAGGAGAATTTGTTTTGACTCATACAGGTCAATTTAGAAAAGTTTTGGCAACTCCTAGAAAAAAGAAAATAGGTAAAAGATTTGGAATTTATATTGCTGGTGAAAAAATTACAACCACTGATGAGCATTTGATAATGACTAAAGATGGATGGAAAAGAGCTGATGAATTAAAAGTTGGTGATGAAGTTTCTGTATTTTTTGATAAATGTAAGTGTGGAAAAGAAAAGCCAGTTTATAGGATGACATGTTCTTTAAAATGCAAATATTATGGTTCAATGATTACAAAAAAAGCTCATCAAAAAATGGAGCAATTAGCAAAAGAAGGAAAGCATCCATTCCAACAGAAATGGGTTCATGATAAAGCAAGTGAAACAATTAGGAATAATCCTGTATTAAGAAAAAAAATATCAGAAAGAATGAAAAAAAATAATCCTAGTAGAATTCCAGAAGTTAGAAAAAGAATGACAGAATCTTATATGAAAACTATGCTTGAACATCCAGAACGACATCCAAATAGAATTATGGCTCAAAAAGGATTTATTAGCAGTCTTGAAAAAAGCATGAAAGAAATTTTAGATTCAATGAAAATAAAATATTCTTTTCAGCATCCTGTAAATAGATTTTTTGTAGATTTTGCATTAGAAGACCATAAAATTGCCATTGAATGTGATGGAGAATATTGGCACAAAGAAAATGATAAAAAAGATTTAGAAAGACAAAAAATAATTGAGAATTTGGGATGGACTGTTTTAAGATTTAGAGGAAGACGAATAATTGAAGATGTTGTTGGCTGTAAATTGGCAATTTCAAATGTGTTAAAAAATCATAATGGAGAGTTTAAAGAATCATTTAAAAAGATTGATAGAATTTGCAAAACTAATATTCATATTCCAAAAATGACTTATGATTTAACAGTTGAGCATGATGAGTCTTTTATTTTAAGTGCAATTACTGTCCATAATTGTGAATGTGTTCTTGTTCCAGAATTTGAGTCTGTTAAAGTTGCTAGAAAATTAAATGGTAAAAAACAAAAAAAGAATAAAAAAAGTAAAATTGTTAAACTACAGGAAAAAATTCCAGAGATTTTAGAAAGTAGTATATTGAATGAAATAAAAGAAACTGTGCAAAAAATTGGAGAACAAGTTGGAGAAACAAAAGAACAAATTGAAAATGTTAAAAAAGAAACAGAAAAATCTTCTGATGAAATTAAAGAATCAATAAAACATGTTAAAGAAGAGTCAGATAAAGCTGTAGAAAAAATTGATAAAGTAATAGAAGAAGATGAATGATTATAAAAAATTCAAATTGGAAAATATTAAGAGAGCACTTGCAAATCAAGAACTTAAAATACGAGCAAAGTTAAGTCAATTTTGTGATTATGAAAGTTTGATTAAACTTGTAAAAAAAATATCAAAAGGCAATAAGGGTGATATTGGATATTCTCCTATCAAAGGAAAAGATTATTTTACTAAAAAAGAAGTTGATGATTTTAAGAAAGAAATTACACCAAAAAAGGGAAAGGATTATAAAGATGGAAAGAGCATCAAAGGTGATTCAGGTTATACTCCACAAAAAGATATTGATTATTTTGATGGTGATGATGGAAAAACTCCAAAAAAAGGAATTGATTATTTTACAGATGAAGAAAAATTGGAATTTTTAAAAAAGATTACACCAGAAAAAGAAAAGGATTATTTTACAGAAAAGGAAATTATTTGGTTTTTGGAAAAAATTACACCAATTAAGGGAACTGATTATTTTACTAAAGAAGAATTAGAAAAAATTAAAAAAGAAATTACACCAATAAAAAATAAAGATTATTTTGATGGTAAAAGTATTAAAGGTGATAGAGGATATACACCAGTTAAAGGAAAAGATTATTTTGATGGTAAAGGAATTGATGAAGACAAATTGTTGTTAACAATTTTGGAAAGGCTTGAAGGAAAGATTGATGAAGATTTAACAGAACAAGAAAAAAGAGTTTTAGAACAACTTGAAGTAAAATTAGGTGAGATGGTTCAAAGATTGCAAGGTCGTAGTGGTGGAATTGGAAGACAGGATGTTCTTGATATTATATCAGGTAATCAACCACATACTATAAGAGATGATTTGAGTAGTCAATGTGATGGTTCTAATATGGTTTTTAATTTATCAAAAGTTGGAATGGCAGGAACTTTTGTATTACAAGGAACTCAATTTCCAATAATTTATAGACCTGGAGTTGATTATAATGTTGCACCTGATTTAAAAACTGTGACACTTGTTGCTTCAGAAGTGGGTGCTCCAAAAAAATTTCAAACTTTGGTTATGCATTACGAGGAAATTATAGATTAATATGCAAAATTTATATAAAAAAATAAAAGAATTGACAATTCATAAAGTATTAAGAGAATTGACAAGAATAAGAGATAAATATAAATGTCAATTATGTGATAAAAAACAAGGAGATAAAAAGCACAGCGTTCATCACATTGATTATGATATCAATAATTGGGATAAAGAAAATCTTATAACACTTTGTGAGCATCCTTGCCATCACAAAACAAATACCAATAGGAAATATTGGAAGGAATTATTTAAATTTGTTATGTTTTTTAGAAAATTAAATTAATATGGGAAAATTAAAAACAAAAATAATAGGAATTGGATTAGTTTTGGTAATTGGATTTTTTGCTTTAACTGCTGTTTCTGCTCCACCACAAAGTGCTGGTAATGTTTTAAGAACAATTACTCCAGAAACTGATAGCACTTATTATATAGGTCAAGAAGATTTGGAATGGCTTTATGGGTATTTTGATAATTTGAGAATAGGTGAATCTACTACAACAAATGCAACAACAACTGGTTCGTTATATGTTGATACAACATTAGGATTAAATAATCAATATATAAATAATTGGCTTGAATTGGATAATTATATTCCTTTAGCCAATTGGGAAGAAATATTTGGAAATGCTTTAACTCCAACTACTACATTTGGAATATATGTTAATGCTTCTTCTACTATTGCTGCTAACTTTAGAGTTGATGGTAATGCCACAACAACAGGTTCACAAGAAGTTGGAGAATTGCTTGTTGGTGGAGTTAATTTACAAGGTCCAAGCGGAGCAACTTTAGTTGGCATAGCTCAGGGTGTTGGTTCACCGACTGTTGACCAATTACAGGAACGCATTGATAATGTTGGTTCATCAGGATATTTTACTGGTGGAATAATAACAGATGGCGGTTCAGGAACTATTGATATTACTGCAGGTCAAGGATTTATCAGAACTTCGGCTAATGATAATGCCCCTTTACTTTCATTCGCTTTTTCTGCTTCAACTACTATTGATATTCCTGATAACTCTACAAGATATATTTTTGTTGATGATGCAGGTGAGTTATCCTTAAATGCTTCTGAATTTACTGAAGCTCAAGATAATATAATGCTGGGCGTAGCTACTGATGAGGGTAGCACAGCTATTCACTTTTTTAATTTAGGAGTAAGATTGCAAGAATCAATCGGACAAATGGGAAGATATACCAGACGAACTGATGATATTGTTAGAGATAAAAGAAAGGGTGGACTTATTTTTGGACAGTCAGGAGATGCTAATAGAGATGTAACGGTAACTGCTGGTAGTTTATGGTGGGGCAGAACAGAATATCTTATCTCTGCTTTTGATACATCAGGAGCAGATACTTTTGAAACTTATTCAGCAGGAGGTCAAGAAGCAATCAATGTAAGCCAATGGCCTAATGAGCAATACGATAATGCAGGCACTTTGACAACAATGATTAATAATCGTTGGGCGGTATTGTGGTTTTATATTGAACCAGATGACCATATTGTTATGCTTTATGGACGTGCCCAATATGTAACTGAAGGACAAGCTGAAGATGAACTTGCTCCGTCTTCATCAATTCCACCTAGAATAAGTGCTGCCAGTACTATAGCTGCCAAATTTATTTTTCAAAAAGGAGAAGATATTGCTGCTAAAGTAGAAACTGCTTTTGATACACCTTTTATGGGTAGTGGAGTAACCGACCACGGCAATCTGGCAGGGCTTGGTGATGACGACCATACTCAATATTTATTGGCCGATGCCACTAGAGCTTTAACAGCAGAATGGACTACAAATTTTGGACTAGTAATGCCACAGGCTACAACTTCTAATTATTTTATGGTTGGATCAGGTTTGCCCGATATGACAGGTTGGGATTTTTCAGGCGGTGATTTATGGGTTGGTGGTGACGCTCAAATAGTTGGCAATTTAGATATTGGCGGAAATATGTTGCTTACCGGCACAGTCTTAGGCAACCTAGATATGGCAACGTTCGATATAATAAATGCTACTAATATTACTGGGTCTGGTACTGTTGCTGGAGGAACTATTACAGGTACAAATGTCACTAGCGGAACTGACCCTGGACATATTCATTCTGGCGGAGGTGTTGCTGGTGTATCAAAATGGCAATACATTCCTGGATTAGAAAGCGCTATCACTCCTACATCAACTCAAAGCGGAATTTTTGTAACTGCTTCTTCTACTCTCAGCACATTAAGGATAGATAATGCCACTGTCACCAATCACTTTGAAGCAGACAGCACTTTGTATGTTAAGGATAGTAAAGTAGGTATAGGAACGGAGAGTCCAGGCAAGATTTTACATATTTCAGATAATAGTGCAAATAGATTTTCACAATTCGATAGCGTTTATATAGAAGGTGTTTCTACAGGCGGTGCTCCCTTTGGACAGAGTGGAAGTTCAGGATTTGGAAACGGAATTGTATGGAGAGGAAGAACATTTAACGATGCAACAATCAGAGATTTAGCGAGGGTTAGTTATAGATTATTAGATAATTCAGTTGATACTACTTTTGGAACAGCAATTACTTTTGAAAATATTGAAAATCCAACAGGTTCGTTAGTTGAGCATATGGTGATTGATTATACTGGAAACTTAGGCGTTGGCACTACTTCTCCTTGGGGACAGTTGTCAATAGAGGGACAAGGTAGTAAACCAGAGTTAGTAGTAACAGGTTCGGATGAAGCCGTTGATTTAATTGTTGATGTTAATGGCAATGTTGGAATAGGAATTGAAAGTCCATCTGCTAAATTAGAAGTATCAGGATCAAGTATAGCAATAAGCGGAACACCACCACATAATTTACTGATGGAAGATACTGGTGGAACTTCAAGAACTGCTGTGAGACTTGAAACATTTGATACTACTGAGGATAGATTAAAGTTCGGTGGTGGAGCATTTGAAGAAATGACTTTTGAGGTAATAAACGCAACACCAGCAATGACAATAATAGATGGCGGCAATGTAGGAATTGGAACTACAACCCCTCTTGTAAAATTAGAAGTTTTTGGTAACCAAGCAGCTATTAGAGTAATAGACGATAACGATGAACACCCAGCTCTTGAATTATTAGCTTTTTCACACGATGTTGCACAATTAAATTATGATAATTATTGGAATGGAAGTAGCTTTGTAAGTTCTGATGCTGGAAGTAATTACTCCATTGCTAAACAAAGTGATATTTTACAATTTAGAGTTGATAGTGGAAATGCAGCAGGTGCTACTTTTGCTTGGACAGCCCCTAAAACAGCACTGGCTATTCATACTGACGGTGATGTTGGAATTGGTCTAGGTAATACTGCTCCAACAGCAAAATTACAGGTTAAGGTTGATGCAAGTAATGTAGATGGTCTTATTGTAGAACAAGGAGTTTCAGGATTTCCTTCAAATGATAAAGCCTTAGTATATATTAATAGTGCTTATAACGGAAACAACAGAGAAATATTTAAAATACAAACAGATGCTACAAATGAATTATTTAATGTCAGGCACGATGGTCTTGTAAATATTGGAATGATTAATGGGACAAGAACCTTAAATGTTAATGGAACAATCGGTTGGGGAGATGGCACTTCAGAATTAGGTAGATTATCTTTTACAGGTGGTGGAGGAAATCCAGCAATCATTGCTTCTGACTTAAAAGATATAGAATTTTGGACAGAACAATCTGGAGCAGCTGCAGTATCAAGAATGATAATTACAGATACAGGACAAGTTGGAATTGGTGTTACAAGCATAAATGCTATTTATAAATTCTTTGTTAATCAAGGAACAGATAAGAATTTCGGAATAAGAGATGTAGGTGGAGAACTATCTTTAGAAGCAGTAAATGATGCAATTAATGCTGATGTGCCGTTAAGAATCTATGCATCGGCACTTAGTATCCCTACGGGAATAGTGTCTATTCAACAAGGTTCAGCTTCGGATTTAGCAACAGTAGGTGGTGTAATATTCACAGATGTTGATGCTGATGTTGTACCTACCACAGTCACTGAAACTACTTTAAAAACCTTTACTATGGCTGCCAATACACTCGGCACTGATGGAGATTACTTACAAGTACATATGTCAGGTGAAGCACAAAGTTCTTCTGGAGAAGATGTTGATATAACTATTTACTTTGGTGCTACACCTATTCTAACAATAAGTTATGGTAGTGGTACTGTTGACACTGGTGAGTGGGGAGTAGACTTTAAGATATTTAGAAGAGGCGCGTCAAGTCAGTATGTTGTAGGATATGAGTCGGGGGATGGTGGAACTCAGGGAACAGATTGGTTTCAGGCAACCGCTGCTATAGACTTAACTGCTGCTGTTATAATTAAAGTAACAGGAACTAAATCGCTTGATACCGATGATGCTGAAGCAGATACTATGACAATATCTTGGCATCCTAATAATACTTAATATGAATAAAGCAATAATTATAATTTTAGGGATCGGAATACTGACTGCTGCTATAGTTTTTAATCTGGAAACTAATAAGGCCAATGGCCAAGAGGCACTAGCCTTAGAACCTAAATTTTTGCAGCTTACAGTTACAGAACAAAATGTTAAAGACTATTATATTACTGGTAAAAAACTATTGAGAGTTGACCAAAGAGAAGAATCAAATATGATACTAAACGGATTCGGCAAGGAATGTTATAAAAATGACGGAAAACAATATATCATAACTGACAATGGCGATTGTTTTAATAATAAACTTAATAATTATTTGAAGGAAGCTAAATAAATATGGATGGAGCAAGTTTAGAAACTTTAGTACAAGCTGGAGCAGTTGGTATTGCTATTCTCTTAATTGGGGTAATAGTATTTATCATCAAAATTTTTATGAAACACTTGAATAATCATAGCCAACATCTAACTGATGCTATTAATAAAAATACTGAAACAACACTTTCTTCAAGTGGCGAATTGAAAGGAGTTATTAAAGAATTAAGTATATACGTTAAAAGTTTAAATGGAAAAAAATGAGTTTATTAGATTTTTTAAACATTGATGTCTGGATATTTTTCGGCAGTATAGCAATGATAGGTTTTATAATCTGGTGGGTTTTGACAATAAGGAGATAGCGAGATGGAGAGAATACTGAATTACATCGGTAGTTCCCATTTCGCTGACATAGTGATATGGGGGTTATCAGCAGTGCTGTTTGTGCTAATTGTGGCACTAGCAAAAGAGTTGTTTGGAGGGCAGTCTGATGACGGAACAATGCCCACTTTGTTGCCAGAAGCTAAAGATGATTCCTGAACACCGATACTATGGTTGTACCTGTGGTTTCAACCCCTTGAAAAGACTGTGGCTGGAAGCAGCCATCAAGATCGGGAGACCGTACAATGGTAAGATTGGCTCTAAAGTCGTATCGCCCCTGGAACAAGTGGACAATGGTGACTGACTTCTTTGGAGGTTTCATATGCTGGTGGAAAAAAGACCACATTTACAAACAACATGGTTGCTACTTCGTATGCCAACGCTGCGGAGATTGGCAACCCAAATAGTCGTTCATTGTTTTATGGAGAGAAGGTGTCATACCTACCAATGTCCTTTCTGGACACCCCAAACGCCCAACAGCCCAAGTTGGCATCTTCTCTCCGCCAACACTATGAACTATATAATTCAATAATTAAATATAAAATTAAAATTAATTAACAAATGTATGGCTAAAAAAATAACAATAGAAGCAATTACAGAATTAAAAGAAAATGGAGAAATGACTGCAATTGCTAGTGATGAATCAATTGACAGAGTTGGTGATTCATTAAAAGTAACAGATTGGGATTTTAAAGAATTTTTAAAAAATCCTGTCCTTCAGGCTGGGCATGATTACAAACCACAATACAATATAGGCATTGCAAAGGATTTAAGAGTGGAGGGTAAAAAAGTTAAATTTACTCCTGTGTTCCATGACATAACTAGATTGTCAAGAGAGATACATGAAATGTTTTCAAAGAAATTTTTGAGAGCATGGAGTGTTGGATTGATTCCAGGAAAAGAAGAAGGAGATAAAAATGAATTGCTAGAAGTTTCTGCTGTTGCAGTTCCAGCAAATTCAAATGCTCTTACAACTGTAAAAAGTTTAACTCAAGAAGCTGAAAAGTATGATGAAGAAACTCTTGGAGAAGTTAAAAGTTGGATAGAACGAAAGAGTGCAGAAGAGTTGGGTAAAAAAATTGTGAATACTCTTAAAGAAAATATTAAAGAAGTTGAAGATGAAATGGACATTAAACCATTCCCTAATGAGCATTCTTGCAGACTTCGTAACCCTGATAGCATGAAACAGAATAGTTTCAAGTCTGGTAGCAGAACTAGCAGTGGTAAAAAATTAAGAGTTATTACTGCTGAATTAAAAGGTGAAGATACAAGAGTTGAACAAGCATTTAGATATCCAAAAGATGTTTGGACAGAGAACAGTGCAAAATCTCATTGTAATAGTCATGATGGAATATTGTTTGAACCTGCTAGTGAAAAACAAAGTCAAGAGGAAATAGATGCAGAAAATGCTATTACAATAAATACTGGTGTAACAAATAATCATTCACATGCTGCATTTCTTGATATTGTTAAAGGAACTGGAGAAACTGCTGAAATTAATAACCATATTCATCAAATTAATAATTTTAAAATTCAACCAGGAGGTGATGATGACCATATTCATAGTTTGAAAATTCCAGAAAAATCTAAAGGCACAATTCCTTTTAGAGATACAGGTAAAGCAGCAACAACAGAAAAATGGAGTGAAGAAAAAGAATTTAAAAGTGCACAACTTAATGATTTAATTGTTATGAGTTCATGGTTTGATTTGGAAGCTCCAGATAAAAAAGAATCTTATAAACTTTTACACCATAGAGCTGAAGGAACACATTTGGCAGTTTTTGATGGTGTTAAAAAAGCTATGAATGATTTGTTGACTAATAAAATTGAAATTCCTGCTAGTGATAGGAAAGCTGTTCACACTCATCTTGCTAGACATTATAAACAGTTTGATGAAGTTGCTCCAGAGTTTAAAGAATTAGAAAAGAAAGAACCGAAAAAGGGAATTATATATAAGAAAAGATGGAACCCTCAATTGTCAAAAGCATTTGATATTGAAAGACTTGAAAGTAGACCAGCTAATTTTGAATATTTAATTTATACTAAGTTTCTTAATTGTAAGATTAAAAATGTTTTTCTTAATAGTTATGTAATTCCTAGTCCATTGATGGGAACTTATCTTGCAGGATTTAAACAATTGTTGGGAAAATTTGAATTAGCTGATACTAGAAATTTTGCTTGGAGTGGAGGAGAAATGCCTCCAGTTTATGAAGTTGTTAAACTTAATTCTAAAAAAAGTGATGACTTTTTAATTCATGGTATGAATTTTTATAAGCATGAAGATAAAAATGCTTTAATTGTAAGTTTTACACCAGAATGGTATGGCATTGTAGTAACGATGATTAATAATTCAAATAAAAGAGAAGTTAATAAAAATTTATTGAATGATGTTCATAAATGGGTGAAAGAAAATAACTATCTTAAAGGAGAAAAGTTTGGTATTAGTGGAGAATTTTTACCTAAGTCGGAAAAAGTTTGGGATGATGTAATCTTAGATAAAGATATAAAAAGTCCAATAGTAAAAGCTGTTAAAGCATTAAATGATAAAAAGGAAAAATCAAGAAGCAGAGGACTTTTATTCTTAGGTGAACCTGGAACTGGTAAAACTCAAGCTGGAAAGGTAATAATGAATCAAGCTGAATCAACTTTTATTTGGGTGAGTTCAAAAGATTTTGAAGCAAATCAATATAGGATGAATTCTATGTTAGGATTGTCATTTAAGATGGCTAGAGATTTGGCACCAACAGTGTTGTTTATTGAAGATATTGATAGTTGGCTTAAAGGAAGTGCTATAGATACACTTAAGATTGAAATGGATGGTATAAAAGAAAATAAAGGACTTGTAACAATACTTACTACTAATTTTCCAGAGCAACTTCCTAAAGCATTGATTGATAGACCTGGAAGATTCCATGATGTATTAGACTTTGCTCTTCCTACTGATAGTGTTCGTAAAGAAATGCTTATTAAATGGACAGATAAAATTGAAACTAAAATGCTTGATGATATTGTTGAAAAAACAAAAGGATATTCAGGGGCATATATTAGAGAACTTGTTGATTATGCTGAAATGGTTGCTGAAGATGAAGGAGTTAGTATTGATAAAGCATTACTTATTAGTCTTGAAAAAATTAAAAAACAAAGAGAATTAGTTGAAGAGATTAGTAAAAGAAATAAACCAGATGAAGATGAGAAAGATGAAGAAGCTGAAAAATGTGATAATTGCAAAGGAATTAAATTAAAAGAAGGTAGAATTATATCTACAAAAAATAGAAAATCAATTAAAGAAACAGTAATAAAAATGGAAGATTGTACCAAATCACTAGGCGGTTTGTTAGAACTTTCAGAACATGTTTCTCAAAATGATAAATCCATCATTGCTTTAAAGGATGTTCCTTTGAAGTTGAAAGGTGATGGTGAGGCTAAAAGTCGAATAACAAGTCGGGAACAGTATATTCGTAGAGTTGTTACAAAACAACTTTATAACGACATTACTGAGAAAGTCTTGAAGTCTTTAGTTACTAGAACTAATAGACAACTTTTATTATTAAATTCTAGTAGAAAGAATAAAAAAATATGAGTCCAAAATTAGTAAAAATTAATGGAAAAACTTACATTAAAGGTGATGATGATGAAACTTTAGAAGAAGTAAAAGATGATGCTGCTGATGAGGAAACTACTGATGATGCTAAAGAAGATACTGAAGAAAAAGGTGAAGAAGCTAAAGAGGAAACTACTGAAGATAAAGAAGAAGATAAAGAAGAAGATAAGGAAGAAGATGAAGAAGAGGAAGACGAAGATGAAGAAAAATTAGATGAAGCAGCTGAGGGTGCTGCTGAGAAAATTTTAGCTTCTCTTGGTATTGACAAGATCCAAAAGACAATGGAAAGAATTAATAAAACTCTTGATGCACAAAAAGAAGGTACTTCTAAAAAAAGTGGTTTGTTAAATCTTGCTAAATTGATGAAGAAAGATGTCAGTAAACTCACAAAACGTGAGAAAATTATTGGCTTTTTCCAAGCAATGATCCAGAAAGACGAAGTCGCTTTGAAAGCATTATCTGAAGGTACTGCTGCTGATGGTGGTAACTTATTTCCTGACGAGTTTAGGGATGAGGTTATCCGTGATATTGAAGACATGCCAAGTATGCGTAACGAAGTTACTGTGATTCCTATGAAAAGAGATGTGATGAATATCCCAACTCTTGCTCAAGGACCACAGGTAACTTGGACAGCAGAAAATGTAGAGAAATCTACAACTACTGCCCATTTCGGACAAGCAACTTTGACTGTTAAGAAAATGGCTGCAATCATGTATATCTCAGACGAACTTATTGATGATAGTGACCAGATTGATGTAGTTGATTTAATTATCGGTTTATTCTCTGAAGCTATTGGAAATGAGGAAGATAGAGTTATTACAAACGGTAATGGAAGTACTGAACCAGAAGGTTTAGCACAAGCATCTGGCGTTGGAAGTGTTGCTGCTACTGGTAATCCTAGCTTTGATGATATGATTAATCTTGAATTTTTGTTACCTGCTAAGTATCATCCTAATGCTAAATTCTATGTTCATAGAAATAACATTAGAAACTTACGGTTAATTAAAGATGATGATTCACGTTTCATCTGGCAAGATCCTGTTGCTCCAACTCAACCTGCTACTTTTCATGGTTTTCCTATAATTGAAAACAACTGGCTTCCTGAAGCCCAAATTTTATTTGGTGATTTGAAGAAAGCATATTGGCTCGGTGACCGTCAAAAGATGACTGTAAAAATATCACAAGATACTACACAAGCATTTACTCGTGACCAAACTGCTGTCCGTGTTGTTGAAAGAATCGCTGGTACTGTAGTTCTTACTGTAGCTCTTAAGAAATTAACAGGCGTATAATGATTGATAGGTGGATAACCTTTCTCTGCCTAAGTTCAATTTAATAATAAAATTATGAAAAAACAAATTTACTTATTACAAGAATATAATAATAAAAATCGTGGTGAAATAATTAGTGTTAACAAAGATATTGCAGAAATGCTTATTAATAAAAGTATTGGTCGTTATGCAACTAATAAAGATTTTTTAGTAAAACCAGCTTTTGGTATTTCTAAAGCATTTAAGAAATGTAAATTTAATTAATTACAATATAATATGAAAAAAAATAAAAAATCAAATGATATGATGAAGATTAAAGGCTTTTTCAGAATACAAATTGAAGAAGATGGAAAGATTAAGAGTGACAGTGGCTGGTGTAAAAATCAAGTTACCAACAATGGTATTAGAGATTACTTAGTTAATCCATTAATGGGTGTTACAGGCAAAGAAGTTAGATATGCTGCTTTGGGTGGTTCAACTGCACCTGCTTCTAATGCTACTGCTTTACCAGATGAATTTCAACATGCTGCCAATAACAATAGATTGGAAATTACTGGTGGAACTTCTGTTGTTGCTTCTAGAACTGCTCAATTTACTGGTCAGTTTGCTAGTGCTGCAAGTTATGTAACTGCTGCTACTACTATTGCTAACATAGGATTGTTTAGTGAACAATCTGATACTGGTGCTGATTTGTTTGCTGGACAAACTTATGCTTCATCCACTTTAGCTACTAACCAGAATGTAAATTTTACTTATCAGATTCAAATTTCAGATTAATAATTAAAATTTAATTTAGTATGAATTGTGTTAAAGAAATTTCTGATTTATTAAAGAAAAATAATCAGGGAATTAAGATTGATTTGGCTTGTGGAAAAAATAAACAAAAAGGTGGTTGGATTGGAATAGATATGTTCCCTTACAAGGGAGTTGATATTGTCCATGACCTTGAGAAATTTCCATGGCCATTGCCAAAAGAGTGTGCTAATTTAATTGTTGCTAGTCATATTGTTGAACATATTAATCCACACAAAGGAGTGTTTATTAAATTTATGGATGAGGCTTGGAGGGTTTTGAAAGTTGGTGGACAACTTGCAATTGCTACTCCTTATGGAAATGGGCATGGGTTTTTACAAGACCCGACACATTGTAATCCTTGCAGTGAAGCAACTTGGTTTTATTTTGATCCTTGTCATAGTAGTAAGTTATATAGATTTTATGAACCTAAGCCATGGAAGATAGCTGATTTACATTGGAATCAAGTTGGGAATATAGAAGTTTTGTTGGATAAAAGAAAGGAAGAAAAGAAGTATGAATAATTATACAAATAATGCACCTGTAAATAAAAAGAAGAATTGGAAGAATAGATTGTTGGTCTTTACACCCACAACTGGATTGGTAAGAATGGAATGGGTTAGAGCAAGATATGGTCAATGTATTCCAACTAATTGGAGTAATTTTGATTTGCACAGTTATTTAAATGGTTTTTTTCCAATTGAATATCAATTAGCTGATGCCGAGAATATGATGGTTGAAGAAATGATAAAGGGTGATTATGAATGGGTTATTAGTATTGAACAAGATAATATTATTCCTCCAGATGCTTTTTTGAGAATTAATGAATATATTATTGATAAGAAAATACCGATTGTTAGTGGAGTTTATTTTACAAAAACTGTTCCTCCTGAACCAATATTGTATCGTGGTCGTGGAACAGGTCATTTTGCTGATTGGAAATTTGGTGACAAAGTTTGGGTTGATGGTATTCCTTTTGGTTTTACATTAATACATGCTAGTATTTTGAAAGCTATGTGGGATGAAAGTGAAGAGTATGTTTGCCATGGACAGAAAATTAGAAAAATATTTGAGCAACCTAATATGGTTTGGCAAGACCCTGAGACTGGAGCACAAATGGTTAAGAAAGGAACTACTGATTTGGAATGGTGTAGTCGTATTATGAAAGATGACATCTTTATCAAGGCTGGTTGGTCAAAGTACCAGAAAATGAAAAATCCTTTCTTAGTAGACACTAGATTATTTATTAAACATATAGACCAAAATGGAGTACAATACCCCCTTACAATTCCTAAAAAATTTATTTCACCAAAAGGATACAAAGGACGAACCATTAAATGAAGATTTAGAAATTAATGTAGAGGAAGAAATAGGAATGGATGAAACAATAAGCTAATATGAAAACACTTGAGATTAGAGTATTTGATAGAATAAAATTAAAAGATATTATTATTAGAACTAAAATTTCCAAGAGCGGAGTTTTTGTACAAATTTTAGAACATTTAGAACAAGTGTTGGTTAAAAAAGATATGTTTGAAGGTATTGTATGTTTTAGCAGACCTCCTAATTTTTAAATATATAGCTCTTTGAAAATATGTCAATTACCATTCCACAACAATTACCAAAGGATATAACTGATAAGTACAATGCAGTTGACAATTCTTTTGTAAGTAAAGAGAAAGAATTTGAAACAGAAATTGGTGATGTTAAGCAGGCAGATTTTTTACCACAGTTTAAAATAAAACGCTGGGACAATGAGTGTAATTTTTCTGTTAGATTGATTGATAATGATTTAGACATACCTGAAGTTAAAGTTGAGGATGGTAAAATTAAGTACATTAAAAATAAAATAGAAGTTCATTCTTATCCAGTTGGTGAATTAGGGAAAGAAGGAAGTCAATACGAATTTGAAGTTATTTTGAAGGAGAAACCAATTAGTAATAAACTTGAATTTACGATTGAAACTAAAGGGTTGGATTTTTTTAAACAGTCACCATTAACTCAGAAAGATATTGATGATGGTATGTTTATGCCAGAGAATGTAGTTGGTAGTTATGTCGTTAAACACTCTACGAAAAGAGACCATATAACTGGACAGACTGATTATAAAACTGGTAAATTTTGTCATATTTATTATCCCTATTTAATAGATGCCAATGGTTGGAAAGTTAGAGCAGAGGATTTTAACATTGACATAGAAAATAAAAAACAAACGATAACAATACTGCAGGACTTTTTAGATAATGCAGTTTATCCTATCCGTCACGCTTCTGGTGAAACTTTTGGATATACAACTGAAGGTGGAAGTGTACTTACATTTGCTCAAGAAAGTAATTTTTCAGCTATGGGTGGAAATACTTTTAATCTTAGTGAAGCAGGAACTCTTGATAGTTTACACGTTAACATAAGTGGTCAATCTAATGAAAATGTCGATTTATTTATTGCATTGTATAGAGAAGATAGTGCTGGTTCTGGTTCACACGATTTAGTAGCAAGTACAGAAAGTTTAAATCAATCTTGGACTACAAGCAAGGTTTGGATTACTTTAACTGCTGCTTCAGAGGTATTATCAGCAGATGATTATATTTTAGCTGCACTAGGAAATGGAGAAGATGTAGTCGGTGTAGGAGAAAGAATGTTCGTTTCTTTGGATTTAATAAATACCAGAAATCATTATTTTGAAACAACTTCTGCTGCTGGAAGTTATGCTACTAGAAAAGGGGAAGATCCCTGGACCAATACTGCAACAAGTGGAGCTAGAGATTATTCAATTTATGCTACTTATACTCCATCTGTATCAGATCCAGATATAAATGTAGTTGAAACTCTTGGACTAAATGATGCAATAACAATGTTGTTGCCTGATTTATACTTTAGTGTTAATGAAACACTAGGCATAAATGAGGCTATAACACCTTTGATTGACAATTTATATATATCGGTAACTGAAACTTTAGGATTGAATGAAGGATTAACATTATTAGAAACTAATTTGTTAAGTGTTGGTGATACTTTAGGTTTGAATGATGCAGTAACTGTTACGATTCAAGAAAATGTTATTAATGTTAGTGAGAGTGTTGGTTTAAATGAATCTGTAGAGTTAAATACAGATAGATTGATAAGTATAAATGATGGATTAGGAATTGATGATAGTGTAGCTATAAAAAACAATAGACTAATAAATGTAGCTGAAACTCTTGGGATAAATGAAGCAGTTACATTATTAGAAATAATTGGATTATCTGTTAGTGATAGGATTGGTTTAAACGATGTTATTTCTTCAATCACAGAAAGTGATATAAATGTAAGTGACAGTTTAGGAGTAAATGAATCATTAAAATTTCTTGGAACAAGTTTTATAAACATCAATGATAGTTTAGGGTTGAATGAAACAATAATTTCGTTGTTGCCTAATTTATATTTAAGTATTAGTGATGACTTAAATGTGGATGAGTCAATAACTGAACTTATAGACGAACTTAACATAAATGTTAATGATGAATTAGGAATTAATGAAGAGAGAGTTGTTGGTACAGATAAATTGATTGATGTTTCTGATGATTTAGGTTTAGAAGATTCGGTCACTTTATTCTCTAGTGGTCAGAATATAAATGTTTCAGACAGTTTAGGTTTGAATGAAGTAGTGACAATAGTAGTTGGAGAGAATAAAATAAGTTCGGCTGAAAGTTTGAACCTTAAAGAAAATATAACTATCGCTATTACACTTTTGCTTATAAGTGTTAATGATAGTTTAGGATTGAATGAAGATATTGCTAGTGTTGGAGGTGATGGAAACATCAATGTTAATGATGGATTAGGAATTAATGAGAGTATTGATTTTCTGATAACTGGTTTTATAAATGTAAATGACACTTTAGGTTTGGGTGAAAGTACAGAATTGTTAGTAGAGAGTTTTATAAGTGTTAGTGAGAGTTTGAATTTAGATGAGTTTGTTGACCCAGAAGAAGTACAGTTGATTAATGTAAGTGATAGTATTGGATTAAATGAAGCTGTAACAGGATTGTTGACTTCATTTATTAATGTTAATGATGCTTTAGGTCTTGATGATATTGCAAATCTCGGATCAATTCTTCTACCTATTGATATAAATATTTCTGATTCTTTAGGATTGAATGATGCAATAAATAGTATAACAAATGTTACACCACCATTCTATAAAGCAAAACCAAATCCTTACACTCAAAGAACTGGAAAATATACAGAGAAGCCAAGCCCTTATGCTCAAAGAACAGGGAAATATAAAAGCAAAGGAAATTTAATTAAACCAAAATAAATTTATGAGTTACACAAGCGAAGAAATTTTAGAAAATTATCTTAATGTTGATATTGATGCAAGTTTGTCAGCTCAACTCGTTTTATGGATTGCAGCTGCAGATAGTTTTATAAATAAATATACAAACAGACCAGAGGGTTTTGATAATAAAAATGAAACTCGTCTTTATGATGGAAATGGAGAAACAGAAATTAAAGTTGACCATTTTACTGGCAGTCCTACAGTTACAATAAGAGAAGCAAATGGAGAAGATACTGAATTTACTTTAGTTGAAGGTCTTGATGATGATTATGTAACATTTCCTTATAATGAAACTGTTAAATATAAGTTAATAATGTCAGTTAATTCTCAAGTTGCAACTTGGTTAAAAGGTAGACAACGGATAGTTATTACTGCTAGTTTTGGCTCTGATTCAGTTCCTGCAGATATTCAATTGGCTTCTACTATATTAGTTGCTGATGTAATTAATGTAGGTGCAAAAGGTGGAGGAAAAGTTATGAGAGAACGACTTGGAGATTATTCAATTGATTTTGGAGATATAAGTGATGAAGAAACAAGATTGACTGTAAAGAATCTTTTGGATCACTATAAAATTTTGGAGGTAGGATAATATGCCAGGAATTGCACATTTATTAAATAAGTCTACAACAATTTTAAGACTTACTGCTACTAGTGGAATGAAGTCTGTATTTTCAACTGTGACTTCAACTATTGTTCATATTCAACCAGTTGCAAATAGTGACACACAAGTTGAAGCTGGTATATTTGGACAAATTTATAGAATATATATGGAAGGAGGAACTGATGTTCAAGAAGGAGACAAACTTGTAGATTCAGATGGGAATACTTATGTTGCTTTAACTGGTGGTGCTAATAGAAGAACATTTGGGAGTATAGATTTTACCCAAGTTGACTGTTCAAAGACTAGATAAATATGGCAACAATAACTATAAAAAATTTAGCAAAAATGCAACAAGCATTTCGGAAAGCACCAGAACTTGCCAGAAGACAATATTTGTTAGCTTTAAAATTAAGTGCTGATTCAATAAAGAGAACGATGCAAAATGAAGTTCCGATGAAGACTAGGAATTTAAGAAGATCTATTCAATCTGTAGTAAGAGGTACAAAAGCAACAATTGGTCCTAATCTTAATGATGCTAAATATGCACTATTTGTTCATGAAGGAACAAGGGCTTATGAAATAAGACCACGAACAAAAAAAGCATTATTTTGGAAAGGTGCACGACATCCAGTAAAGAGAGTTCATCATCCTGGAATTAAACCTAATAAATTTGTAGATAGAACTGCACAAAAAGGAGAAAAGGATGTCAATAAAATATTTTTACTTAGCACAAGAAAATTATTAAACGACATTGCACGAAAAAGTAAATAATATGATAAAATATTCTAATCATTCAGAAAAAACTAAATTAAAAATGTGCAAATCACAAAGGAAAAGATTTGATAAAAATCCAATATCTCAAGAAACTAAAGAAAAAATGAGAAAAAATAATTTAGGAAAAAAATTATCAAAAGAATCAAAATTAAAAGTTAGCATTGCAAGAAAAGGAAAAGCTACTTGGAATAAAGGAAAGAAAACTGGTCCACAAACAAAAGAACATCGCATGAAAATAGGAATTGGAAATAAAGGAAAAACACAGACAGAAGAATCTAAAGAAAAAATGAGAATTTCAACAATAAATAGTAAAAAATTTTTCAAAGACACTTCAATAGAAATTGCTATGCAAGATTTGTTATTAAAAAATGGAGTTAAGTTTGAAAAACAAAAACCATTAATAAATAAATATAGAGTGGATTTATTTGTTAAGCCTGATTTAGTAATTGAATGTGATGGTGACTATTGGCACAATAGACCAGGATCGAAAGAAAAGGATAAAATCAGAGATAAAAATTTAAAAGAGTGTGGTTATAAAGTTTTAAGATTTTGGCAGCATGAGATAAATAATAATTTGGATGGATGTTGGAAAATAATTAAACAAGAAATTTATGTTTAAAATTGCAAGGAGAAGCAAATGATTAATACTTTAATGGATAAAATTGTATCAGTTCTTAATGATAATAGTGATATTCAAGAAGTGTTTGATTATGCTAGAGGAAATTTTGATGGTTCACCAGTGGCAATTGTAACTCCTAGTGAAAATACAGCTGATTATGAAACTACTGCTGAGAATGAAAGAATTTATGCTTTTGATATAATATTATATATGACAAGGTCAAAAGCATCTCCACAGTCAGATCCAGAACGAACAACAGATGTAAATATGAGAACACTTGTTGAATCTGTATTAGATGATTTTGATAAAGACTTTTTATTTACAGGGTTAACGGTGCCTACTGGTAAATTCATGATTAATGTTTTTGCTGCTCCAGGAAATTGGGGCTACTCTGGTCGTGATGACCAGTACAGGGCTGTGGAGATTTCTATTAGATGCAGAGTACTTGTAGATGTTACAAACATTTCATAATATGAATTTAGAAGAGAGAATTGAAAAGAAATATTTAAAAAAAGACAAAAGAAAAATGAAAAAAATGAAAGTTAATGGAAAAAATGTTTTCAATCTTAGAAAAATAATAATTAAAAGTTTAAATAATTACGACTAATAACTTTAAATAATAAAGGTCGTAGGAAAGGAAATATGAAGAAGTGTGGTTATTGTAAAAAAGAAAATGACAGAAATGGAAAATATTGTTCAACTAAATGTGTAAATTTAGGTATTGCCAAATCATTAACAGGGATGAAGCAATCTGAAGAAACTAAAGAAAAAAGAAGAAAATCAATAACAGGTTTTAAATATCCTAAAAGTGCTTATGATAATAGAAGAGGTGAAAAGAATGGTTTTTATAAACAAACACATACAGTTGAAACTAGGGAAAAAATTAGTGAAGCCAACAAAGGAAGAAAAGCATGGAATAAAAATATTCCAATGAGAGAAGAAACAAAGATAAAATTAAGAGATGGACAAATAAAAGAAAAAGGCAGTAATTGGCAAGGAGGAAAAAGTTATGAAAAATATGGATTGGAATTTGATAATGAATTAAGAGAAAAGGTTAGAATAAGGGATGGACGAAAATGTCAAGAATGCAACTATACAGAAAAACAGTTAGTAAAAAAGTTGGATGTTCATCATATTGATTATAACAAAAAGAATAATTTAATTAATAATTTAATATCTTTGTGTCGTTCTTGTCACATACAAACTAATTATAAACGACAGGATTGGACGAGATATTATAATAATAGGTTAATTGATTTAAAGGTCGGACAATAATAGATTAACTTAGAAAGGAATACAACGATGGCGACAAATCCGTGGATTGGAAGACGCCAATCAATAGGAATAGGAAGAGAAGCTACTAGAGGAGTTGGTGTTGATCCAACTTATTGGCTTAATGCATTATCTTTTGGTTTTGCAGATGTTCCAACTCATGCACTTTCAGAAGCTAGTTTTGGAGGAATATGGGGAGGAGACCAAAGTCCTGTAACTTTACTTCATGCAGAAGGAGAATTTGATGTTGAATTAGGTGACCAAAGTTTTGGATTAGTGCTTTATGCATTATTTGGAACTTTGTCAACTGATGCTGATACTCCAGTTGCAGATGCATACACTCATAATTACACTTTAGCTAATACCAACCAGCACACAAGTTTAGCTATTAGCACAATAGATCCAATTGGACAGTTCATTTATGAATTGGCAATGATTGATACTTTTGAGTTAATTGTTGAACCAGATGCAATTGTTCATTATACTGTGAACTTTATGAGTAAAGGTTCTCAAGATAGTGGTGGACAAGTTTCAAGTTTTGGTGGTGAACAGAAGTTTGTTGGCAGACATTTGACTCTTAGTTATGCTGCTACTACAGGTGCACTTCCAGGAACAAGTGTTGATGCAAAGAGTTTAACTCTTAGAATTGAAAAGAATACAGAAATTAACAATGTTCTTTCAACTGTTCAACCAGAGGATGTATTAAATAAAAGATTTAATATAACTGGTGAATTTACACTAAATTATGAAGATAGAACATTTTTAGATTTTGTTAAGAATGGAACTACAAGGGCTTTAAGAATTGATTTGACTCATACCAATTTCATTACAGGTTCAACTGCATTTCAGTTTACTATTGATTTGAGCAAAGTGAGTTTTGATGTATTTGACCCTGATTTTAGTTTAGATGAAATTGTGACTCAAACAATTACTTTCAATGCATTGTATGATGCTGGAACTAATGATAATGTAGTTAATGCAGTAACATTAATTAATGGAGTAACAAGTTATTAAATTTAATAATTAAATAAAAAAAATTATGAAAAGAGATTTTATTGAAATTGTAACACCAAATAAATACAAAGTCAAAATTAAAACTTGGCTTAATGGATTGGAACGACAAGCAATAAATTTAATTCTTTTAGAGTGTGCTGATAAAGATAAAATTAAAGATGGTGATGTTGATATTGAAAGTATTGATTTAAAAGGAAGAATGTTGATACAAAATGAAACAGTTAGACAATATTTATATGAAATAAAAGATGAAAATGATAAAATTGTTGAAGGAGATTTATTTGATTCTGTTATGGAATTGAAAGAGGAAGAAGTAAATTTTATAGTTGAAAAAGTTAATGAAATAGTTGGTAAAAAAGAGAAAAGTTTAAAAGCATAAACGATCAATATTCTACATTACTGAGTATTGGTCGTGGTAGAATTAGTAATGAATTAATGATGGTGATTATTTGTCATGAAATGAAATGGGATTATTTTACTTATCTTGAACAGCCAGAATGGTTTGTTAAAGCTATTAATAGTAAAATGAATATTGAGAATTATCATAAAAATAAAATTAATAAAAAATTAAATAAAAATTAATGGCTAATGCAAGATTAAATATAATAATAACTGCAATTGATAAAGCATCTGGTGCTTTTAAAAATATTGGCAAAGGTTTTGAAAGACTTAAAAGGTCTGCAAAAATTGCTGGTATTGCAGCTGCTGGTTTTGTTACTGCCATTGGAGTTTCAGCTATAAAAGCTGCAGCAAATTTTGAGGAATCATTATCAAATATTAATACTCTTTTTGATGATAATGGAGAATCTGTAAAACAACTTGAAAAAGGAATAAAAAGTCTTTTAAAAAGAGTTCCAAAAAGTGCTGATGATTTAGGTGCATCTGCTTATCAAATTGTTTCAGCAGGAATTTCAGATACATCAGAAGCATTACAAGTATTAGAAGCATCAACTAAATTAGCAGTTGCAGGTTTAGGTGAAACTTCACAAGCTACTGATATAGTTACTTCTGCAATTAATGCTTTTGGTTTAGATGCTTCAAATGCACAAAGAGTGGCTAATACATTTTTCTTGGCAGTAAAAAGTGGTAAAACTACAGTGTCAGAATTAGCTCAAGGTTTTGGTCAAGTTGCACCATTGGCTTCTGCAGTTGGAGTTGAGTTTGAAGAATTAGCTGCATTAACATCAGCACTTACAGTTTCTGGTTTAAAAGCATCAATAGCTTATTCTCAACAACGAGCAGTTCTTTCAAATTTGTTAAAACCTACTGCAGAAATGCAACAATTATTTGATAAGTTAAATATTACAAATATTAAATCACAAATTGAAAATGAAGGATTGGTTGATACAATTGTAAATTTAGCAAATGCAACTGATGGGAACAATCAAATGTTAGCTAAGGCATTTGGTTCTGTTGAAGCATTAAATGTTGTGTTGGCTTTATTAAATGGAACTGCTGAATTAACTGAAGATATAATGGATGGTATGGCTAATAATGCTAATGCTGTAAATATTGCTTTTGATAAACAAAATAAAACTACAAAAGCACAATTTATGATTTTGAAAAATAATTTGAATGTTGTAATGATTGATTTAGGTGTTGTAATTTTGCCGAAATTAATTTCAGGAATGAAAATTTTAAATGAAGAAATTATTCCAGGTTTGAATATACTTTGGACAGAATGGTCAACCAGAATAAAACAAACACTTATCAATCTTGAAAGATTAATAACTACAATGAAAGCATATGCAAGAGCAGCAGCAGATATTGCGAGTCTTGGAGCTTTGCCACTTTTTAGAGCTACAAAACCAATAAGGGAAGCAGTAGGTGGAGCAATTAGTTCTGTTGTGGGTTTAGCTAATGGTGGAGTTGTTACAAGACCAACAGCAGCAATAATTGGAGAATCTGGTCCAGAAGCTATTATTCCATTAAATAAAGCAGGAAAATTTGGTGGTGTGACAATTAATATTACGGGAACATTTTTAAGTGAAACTGTAGCTGAAGAAGTTGGTGATATGATAATGGAAAGACTTAAAGGTAATATTAGATTAACAGCTTAAAATATGGCAGATAAATTAGTAGCAACTTCTAGCACTGTAACTGATAGTCGTGCTGGAATTTGGGGACCATATTGGATAAATACTAAAGTTGGGGTTATTATTTTTGATGGCTCTGATGCTAAATTGAATTTTGCTAGAACTATTGATGGTGGTGAAAATTGGGATATAACTGAGATTGGAGAAGCTAGTATTAGACAAATAGCTTGTTGGTTTGATAAAGAAACTCCTGATGATTCAGGAAATCTTATTCATATTTCATGGTTAAATTTTACTTCCAATACTGCTTTTTATAGAACTGTTGATGTAAGTGATGGTTCACTTGGAACTTTAAAAACAATTGATTTTGGAATTACTGTTGATAATAGTAACAATGTTAATAGGATTGCAATTACAAAATCATTAAGTGGAAACATAGTAGTTGCTTTTTCTACTCAAACTGAAATTGAATGTTATCGTTCAACTGATAATGGAGCTACATGGATTGATAGGGCTGACCCTTTTGAAACTGCAACACAAGAAGATTATCTTTTACTTTATCCAGCTAATACTGGAGACAATGATGACGTAGTTGGAATTTTTTGGGATAGAAGTGCAAATGAAATTTCTTTAAAAATGTATGATGAGTCAGATAATTCTTGGACTGAAACATTAATAGCAGGTTCAATGACTGATGACCCAACCCATATAAATATGGATGCAGCTGTTAGGCATAGTGATAAAGCTATATTGTTTGCAGCTCATTCTAACGATAATGATGCTGGAGATGATTTGATGACTTGGGAGATTTTACCTGCAAGCATAGCATCACCAACAATTACAGCGAAGGATAATATTTTTACAAATCAAGATGAATCAGCACAAGTAGCAGTTTTAATAAATCAAGAAACAGATGATGTTTATGTTGCTTATTTAAAAGGTGGTAGTTGGCAATCTTTAGTTGATGTTGTTTTTCATAAATCAATAGATGGTATGTCTTCATGGGAAGCTGAACAAGCTTATAATGAAGCAGCAGCAGATGATAATAGAAGAGTACAAGGAGGAAGAACAATTTCTATAGATGGAGGTAGAATTCAATGGACTTTTTATAATGATGATACTACATCTATATATGTTAATTTAAATAATGATATTGAAATTTTAGGAGTTGCAGCTCCTATTGCAGAAAAAATTACAGTTTGGATAAAAACTAATACATCTGGAAATAATTTTGAGGATTTTACACAACACATACAGAGAACTTCTTTGAGAGTTGAAAATATAATGACGAGACAAATTGATACTGCCACTTTTACATTTCGCAGAGAAAAAAAAGATGGTTCAAGTTTTACTCCAACAGCAGGCAGAGAGATAGAGATTTATGATGGGACTACTAAAATTTTTGCAGGTAATTTAGTTAAGGTCACAGCTGGTTCTCAAAGCTATAAGATTGTAGATTTTAAAGTAGAATGTAATGATTTTGGTAGACAACTTGATAGATTTTTAATAGTGGATAGTTTTAAAAATTTAAGCATAGGTGCAATAATTGAATTTATTGTTGCAGATAAAGGTCTTGATACAGCAGGTTTTACAACTAACAATGTTGATGCTACAAAAGTTATTGAATCAATAAATTTTAATTATGAGCCATTTAGTAGTGTTCTTACTCAATTGGCTGACCTTATTAATTATGATTGGTTTGTAGATTTTGACAAAGACATACATTTTTTTGCAAAAGATGCAACAGATGCTCCATTTGGATTAACAGACACTAATGGTAATTTTCTTTTTGAAAGTTTTGTTTTAAGAAAAGATAACAAGCAGGTTAAAAATGTAATTTTCATTAGAGGTGGAGAATATCTTGGAACTAATTTTACATCAGAATTTATCAGTGATGGAATTCAAAATATATGGACTCTTCCAAATAGATATGATGAATTAAAAATGAATGTTACTGGAGAAATTTGGGATGGAGGAATTGATGAAAAAGATGATATAAATAAATTTGATTATCTTTGGAGTAATGATGAAAAATTTATTCAATTTCGCAGTGATAGAATACCTAACGATACAAGTAGTATAAGAATTTCAGGTAGACCAAAATTACCTGTTAGAATAAAACTTCGTGATGCTGATAGTATTGCTGATATGGTTAGTAGTGAGGGTGGAACTGGTGAATATGAATTTCTTATTGTTGATAAAACTATTAATGACAAGCAAGGAGCAAGAGATAGAGCTAGGGCTGAATTAGATTCTTTTAAAGCAACTTTGTCAGAAGGAGAATTTATTACAAGAACAAGTGGACTTAAAGCTGGTCAAAAAATTAATATAAATTCTGCAGCTTTTGGAGTTAATAATGATTTTATAATTAATAAAGTTGCAGCAACTTTAAGAACTGAAAATTCATTTAAATACAAAGTATCATTTATAACTACTAGAACATTGGGTATTATAGATTTTTTGAGAAGTCTTGCTCTTAAAGATACTAAAGAAATTGTGATTAATGAAAATGAAATACTTGATTTAATGGAATCTTTTGATGAAAGCATGGCGATGTCTGAAACTGTTACATCTTCTATAGAACACAATCTTCAAGAAGAATCAATGAGCATAGCTGATACTTTTACTGCTCAAAGTTTAAATTTTGAAACTAAATTTGTTTATCACGATATTGTTCCTGCAGGTTTTGATAGACCTGGAAATTATAGTGGTGCACAATATAATTAAAAAATATATGAAAAAAATTACAATTAAGAAAAAAGAAGAGGCAGACTTTAAAGGAATATATACAATTACAAAGGCTAAATTGGAAACACCAAAACAATGGAAACTTCACAATAAGATTGTTAAAGCCAGAAAAGAAGGTAAAGAATTCATGACAATGGTTAGACAATTGAATAAGATTTGTAAAGTTAAAATATATAAATTTGACAATATCATTCCTACTGTTGCTCGTACTATGATAATAAATAATTTGATGGATACAAGTCCTGATAATGCAATGGTTATTAATTTTGGAGCAGTTGGCACTGATGATACTGCTGTTGCTAATGGAGATACAACTCTTAATACAGAAACTTTTCGTAAAGCTATTGCAAGTATAACCAATTCAACTAATACAGGTTATGCAAGTATATTTTATGACGCTACTGAAGTAACAGGAACTTTTAAAGAGGCAGGAATTTTTAGTGATGGAACTGGCAGTGCTGATAGTGGAATTTTAGTTAGTAGAGTTTTGCTTAATCCTACTTCTGGTATTGTTAAGAGTAATGTCGAGACAATGACCGTCGACTGGATTATCCAACTCAATTGATAGGAATAAAATAATATTCGTCTATTGATTGGAATTTGACTTAATTTTAAAATAGGAGTATAATTAAAACATTAATTATTAATGTAAATTATGCCTATTATGAAAAAATGTGCAATTTGTAAAGAAGAATTTGGAGTAAAACCATGCTGTATAGATTCTGTTAAAACTTGTGGTAAACAGTATTGTAAAACAGAATTAAGGAGAATCACATCAAGGAAACAATTATTAAAGTATGGTAGTCCATCTTCAAGAAAAGAAGTTGCAGAAAAAATAAGTAGAAAAACGAAAAAAGCATTTAAAGAAGGTCGGATGGGACATATGAAAAAAGTTTGGAAGGATGGTAAAAAAAGATGGCAAGGCAAAGGAAATCCTAGATATAAAGAAATTGGAAGTAAAGGAAATGACCATGGATATATTACCATTAAAACAAAAAACGGTTGGATAAATGAAGAAAGATTTATAGTAGAAAAATTCATTGGAAGAAAATTGAAGAAAGATGAAACTATACATCACATAAATGGAATAAAAAATGATAATAGAATTGTAAATCTTTATTTGATGAAAAGAAAAGAACACAAAGCATGGCATGTTTTAGATAACATGAACAAAGATTTAGTTGATAATAGACCAAAATTAAAATCAAATCTTAATAAAATAAAATAATAGGCGGAAATCTCTTGATTTACGAATTAAGAAAAGGATAAAGCACCTATATTTAAGAATAAAAATGCTAGAGTAAACTCTAATAATTTTTTAATATAAAAATATGGGATATCCTTTAATAACATTTACAGCTGGTGATGATATTGATCCAGATAATAATAATACAAATTTTCGTAAAGCTAGGGATGGTCGTTTTGAGTTGCAAGCGAATGAAGCTATTGATACAACATCAGGAGATCCTCAACCATTTCAGATAGGTGATAATGGTTGGATAGATATTTGTGATGCAGATGATGAAGATAAATTAAAATATGTTGGTTTTGTTTTAACAGGACAAAATGTTTCTGCTGGTGAATTTGTTGAAGTAATGATGGGTGATGGAACAATTCTTGACCAATTTACTGGTTTGACAAGAGGTTCAAAATATTATGTTCAAAATGATAAAACTATTGGCACAAGTATTGGTGATATGGAAATTTTTGTAGGTTGGGCTATCAGTACTACTGAAATATTAATTGTTAAAGAAAGTTTTGAATTTATTAAATCTATTGGCGACACTGGTGATGTTTTTGCAGTTCCAGCAGATGCTAGATTTGCTATTATTGTGATGGACATAGTTGAGAGTGGAAATGGTACCAATTCTGCTTTTGAAGTATTTTTAAGTGCAAAAGGTAAAACATCTGGAACAATTACTGATGTAGGAGATGCTACTGCTGGTTCTGATGCAATTACAGGAACGGCTACTTGGGATGTAGGAGCTAAAACCATTACTTTATCATTTAGTAATGATGCTGATTCAATTTCTGGTGCAGCTTATTTTTATCGTTAAATAATTTTAATATGGTTATTAATAAAATTTTAGTTTTATGTAATAATGTTAATTTTAAATTGAATATCATTGAAGCTGCAATTAATGATTATCAGATTTGGATCAAAAACAATACTAATAAAGATTTACAAATTGAAGTTGAATATAAAATTATAAATGATTTTCAATTTCATTCTGTGCCACAAAAAATAAAAACTGGATTCAATGATACAATATTCAATAGTTATATAGTAAATCCAAAACAAATTGTTTTATGTGGCATACTTTTAAAAAAAGAATTTGATGTTGTTTTTCTGTTATATGATATTGATAAAATAAATGGTGAACGAACTAAATTTCCTGTTCATACTCCAATTTATGAAAATGGTTTTACTGTGATACAAATACCAATATTTGAAACTTATCAAAAATATGCATTTAGTTTAACTTTTTCTCATGAATTGATGCATGCTTGGTATTTTCTTATAAATGAAAGAGGTAGATTAAATTTAATTGATGATGTTCATATTCATAGTTCTTATGATGATCCAAGAAAAGAGGTAGGTTATACAGATATATTGCAAAAATTAAAATCATATTTTTATTTATTAGAAGAAAAAAATTATATGCAAATTGATAAAGATTTAAATAAACTTGATTCAAATTTCAAGCCTCTTGTTAAAGAGTTAATTAAAAACTGTAAATTTGATAGTTGGCAATTATTTGTAACTGAAGGGTATCGTAGTTCAGAGAGACAAAATTGGCTTTATGCACAAGGCAGAACAAGACCAGGAAAAATAGTAACTTATTTAAAAGGAACAAAATCAAGTCATTATTCAGGTTTAGCTGTTGATGTTGCTTTTAAAAATTGGTATGGCAAAGTTAGTTATGACTATAATCTTTTTAGTAAAGCTAATAAAATTGCAAAAGAGTTGGGAATTCAATGGGGGGGAGATTGGAAAAATTTTAAAGATTATCCTCATTTTTTTATAAAAGAATTAAATTTAAAATCAGAATTAAAAAAAATTGAAGGTAAATTAGTTTATTCAGGAAAAAAACAGCAAGGCAAAAAACATTATTTAGTCAGGAAGGGAAAGCTAGAACATATTTCAAATGAAGTTGAATTTTTTGTTAGTGGCTATAAGTTCAGTGATGCTATTGGAATTAATCCCAACTTAATAAATATTGCAGAAAAAATAGCATATCAAATTGATTATGATGATCCAAAAGTTCAACAGGCTAAAAATTTGATTGGCTTTGCAATAAATCATACTGCCAAGGCCAAACAATATTATGAGAAACTATTTTAAAGGTCGCAATTAATTAACAAATAAATTATAAAATTATGGAAATTTTAATTTCAATTGTTGTTTCAACCCTAGCAGAAGTTATCAAGAAAGTTGCTAGTAAATTTGGTGTTGAATTAACAAAAAAAATCGTTGCAGGTTTAGTATTTTTAGGATGTGTTATTGGTGCTTATCTTTTTGATAAACAAATTCTTACTATGGAAATGCTCAAAAGCGTTGTTGAGTTATTCTTAATAGCAGTAGGTTATTATGAAGTTGTTTACAAAAGAATACTTATGCCAGTATTTAATGCAGTGGTTTCAAAATTAAAAGTTAGCAAGAAATAAACATCAAACAAGACGGAAAGTTATTATAGGAGTCGAATACCCAGATAAGTTCCGTCTTTTTTGTTACCTGAATTATCAACTTTACTTATTTTTTTTACAACAATTTGGGTAGTTTGATACCTTTTAAGAATTTAAACAGCTTAAAACACCATTTTGAAAGCTAAAAAGTTATCAACTTTACTTATTTTCTTAAATGGAGTATAATTAAAGTAGGTTAAAGAGTTATCAACTGCTTGAAAATAGGTCAAAATAAGCATTGAAAAGTTATCAACTGTTTTGTAAACAATGAGTATAAGCCTTGTTCTAATGTTATAAAGGGGTTGACTTATTTTTTTAAACGAACTATAATTAAGGTAGGTTAAAGAATAAAAGAAAGGAACAAAATTATGAACAAAGAAGAATTAAGCTCAAATCAAAAGAAATTTGTAAAAGACATAGAAGCACAAGGATTGAAAGTTGACTACAGTTACAGTGGTAGAGGGATGTTTGGAAAAACTTGTCCATCAGTAACAATGCAAAATCCTAGCAACCTTGGAACTAAGGCAAAAACAGAGATAGATCATATGGGATTAGGATATATAATTTATGCACAAAGTTAATTAAAAAAAATATGACCACAAATAAAGCAAAAGAAATTGTTCAAGACTATTTAGAACAGCAGGATAAAGAAGATGTCATAGAAATATGTTTAGACCACATAAATGGTACAGAGACTAAAAATTTTGCAAATCAGATAAAATTTATGTATGAAGATGAATGTCCAGAGTGCAACAATGTAGAAAATGAATGCACCTGTTAACTTTTGTTTGAGTCTATTAAAAGGTAATAGACTTAATAGAGGAGTTGACCTCTACAATTTAATTCAAACTATAAACAAAGCAGGAAATTTACCTGACTTTGATGTTCTGAATTAGTTGAATTGCTACTGATTTTGCCACTGACTTTTTGGCTAAACTTTGGGAGGACTGATTTAAAACTGTGTATAAAATTGAGTTCAATAGTTGGTGGCAGAAATGAGAAGCAATTAACAAATAATTAAAAATATGAGTATTTATTCTAGTGACAAATGTTCTAAAGAAGAATTAAAGAAATTTAAGCAAGAAGTTATAAATTGGCTTAATGAAAGATTTGATATAAGCAAATTAAAAATAAAATCTTTTGTTTGTTATAATGGAGATGTTAGGATTTATACAGGAGTGCACAATGAGTTTGTAAATCAAAAATCCAGTTTTAGAAAAAATGAAGAACGAAGAGATGAACAAGGAAATTTAATTGGTTGGGAAGGAACAAGAGGAATGCACTCAACAAGAATTGCAGAATATATTTTATTTAACAGAGATGAATTTAAAGATATAAAATTAGCATATAAGAAAAATAAAGATAGCAATGAATATTTCTTTTTTAATGATTTGATATTTTCTAAATTAATAAAGTTAAATTAATAAAATTGTGAACAAAGAAAAAACAATCCAAAAGTTAAACGAACAAATTGACAACTGTATTTTAAAAGGTGATTGGTCAGAATTTAATCGTTTAACAAAATTGCACAAACAATTAACTAAATAAATTTATGAAAAATACACAAGCAAAAATGGTGTCAAGAAAAGATGCTTATGAAATTTGGCAAACAAGAGATGGTAGTTGGACTTGGTATATTAGAAAAAAATGGCAAGGTGATGATGATAAAGAATATACTAGATGGTTTTGTGATGTTATTTCTCCATTTACTCCTGATGGTGAATCTGGAGATGTATATGTAAAAGAAATTAAAGAACAAGCTATAAAAATATGAAAGAAAAAATATCAAACGAACTCTTAAAAGAAAAAGAAATCTTGATTACAATTAATAAAAAAAATAAAACTTACGAAAGAACTCTTAAAAAAATTACTAAAAATTTTATTGTTGTTTGGAATGATACAGATAGGCCATCAACAACTAATTATGGAAGAGATTTGGGACATATCATTGGTGATGGTTGGTATTTTAGTAGTATAGATAAGTTTGATTTAAAAAAACTTAATGTTATGGCAGAAGTTAATGGTGGAACTTGGAAAAGTAAATTTAAAAAGAAATATCCAACTGAAAAAGAATTGAAAGAAATTGTTAAAAATAACGATGAACAATACAAAAAAGACAATCAAGAAGCTTTGATGAAAAATAAAGACATAATAAAAGTAAAATATTATTTATGGGATTGGTGCTTCTCCTATGGGTGGAGAAACTGTGACAATGGATATGATACTCTTAAGGAATTAAAAAAGGATCAAAAATATTCATTAGAAAATTCTGAGAATTGGAAGATATTAAAAGCTGAAGTAATTGAAGGGAAAAACATATGAAATGTCCACAATGCAAACAAGATGAGGGAGAAAAAAGTTTAAGAGATTTTAAATGGTGGTTCGATTGTTATGCTTGTTTATTCAGTTGTCCAATGAAAATTTATAGAAGCTTATTTAATAAATAAAAATATGATTGAATTACCAAAAGAGAAAAAAGAATATTGTCCAGAATGTAAAAAGAAAGTTTATCCTATTAGTATTTTTTGTGCCAAAGGTGCTTATGAATATGATTGTCCTGAGTGTGGTGAAATATTAAGTGAAGATTAATTGTTTATCCTCAGTCCAGAAATGGACAATGTCGTGCGAAGCGACAGTTATTAAACACAGTCCACCCTAGACCGACAAGCACATAAGTGACTTAAGATCTCGGCAAATCCCTGCCCGCTACTTTTAGTAAATAAATAAAATTATGAAACAATACACAATTACAATTCAAGTCCTTGATGAAGAAACAGGCACAATCATAGGCAAGCGTTCAACAAGTTCAATTCCAACTTTAAAACTTATTGTTGAAGATGTTGAAGGGTGGATTGAAAAGTATGACAAAGAAAACAAAATTCAGTGTTTAAAGTGCAACAGATATTTTGATGAAGGAGAAATGGAATCAGTTCCTGATGGAGATAATGAAGAAAAGATTTGTGAAGAATGTCTTGCTGGACTTTTATATAATCACGACCAACTTAATGAAATGAGTAATTAATAAACAAAAATATGAAAGATTATCGAAAAAATCAAAAAGTAGTTTTCACCATAGAATTAAAAGATGAAGGACAGGATTTTTTAGAACTTGATGTGTTAGAGAATGGAGTTGTACTAGGTAACAGTATAATGTTTTCAGACAGCAGATTATCTTTACTTGGTATTGGTACTTTAGATGGAATAAAGTATCACAACTTTAAGGAATTTATAGCTATGAAGAAGTGGTCGCTTAAAGGATTGTTTGTATATTTAAAAGATACTGACGAAAAAGATCCATTACCTTGGAAAGCAAATATTCTGAACTATACTATTGTCGGTGTAAAAAAAGCAATTAAACCAAATCGATTTAAAAAATAATTAATTAAAAAAATGAAAAAACAAAAACAAAAATTTAGATTAAGCACTTTAATTGCAGTAGAGTCCTTGATAATTTTGGTAGCAATTGTCTTGAATATTTACAAATTAAAGATTGAACCAGTTTGGGCTATTACTTATGAAAATTGCGTTTTAGAGAGTGTTCAGTGTCCTAATGAACCAATTCCCTATTACCCACCTGAAACAGTGCTTAAAACAAAGATATACAACGATAAACAGTACTCAGTAGCTGAAGTCAAGCAAATTATAGCTGTTATATCAAGTCAAGAGGATTTTGATGATAAATTGTTACAAAATATTGCTCGATGTGAAAGTGGTTGGATATATAATAAAAGAGGAAAAGTTGATCCAAGAGACAGAGGAACATTTCAAATCAACAGCCGTTGGAATCCAAGTGTGTCTGATGAACAAGCAGATAATCCTTGGTTTGCAACTAGATGGACAATTAATGAAATAAAGGAAGGACGGTTATGGAAATGGCAAGCTAGTGAATATTGTTGGAAAACTTAAATTATGAAAGAAATTTGGAAAACAATTAAAGGTTTTAATGATTATGAAATTAGTAATTTTGGTAGTGGTCTTAATACTGCAGCACAATTAACTAAATTAGGCAAAGCTATTGCATCTCAATTAAGAGAACATAAAGCAAATGATGGTAATTTCGCTAATTTTGAATTAAAATAATATGATTACAAAACAAAAAGAAGTAGTTGAATTTTTAAAACACAGTAATTGGATTGAAAATGAACACAGTAAAGAAGCATTGTTTGATGCAAAATATGCATGGCAATGGGCTCTTGAAAATAGGAATGAAATTGATTTAAGTTATATTCTTAAAGTTCATAGAATTTTATTAAAGAATTTAAAACCTGATATTGCTGGTAAAATTAGAAAAGTTAATGTTATGGTTGGAGGAAGAATTTGTCCAAATCCAGGACAATTGAATAGATTATTAATAACATGGTTTGATTATCATAAAGATGCTAAAACAGAAGAACAGATAAAATTAGCACATATTGTATTTGAGAAAATACATTGTTTTGAAGATGGAAATGGAAGAACAGGTCGTATTATTTATAATGTTCAAAGATTAAAAGCAAACTTACCACTTCATATAATTCATCAAGGAGTTGAACAATATGAATATTACAAGTGGTTTAAATAAGACTTGACTTATTTTTTAAAGAGGAGTATAATTAATATATGAAGATTAAATTTAATGATATAGGCAGATGCTTGATTTGCTTAAAAAATCCTTGTCAGTGTAAAGAAAAATGTAAACATTGTAAAAATTTAGATGAAATGGAAAGTGAAGTTATTGAAGAAGATGCACCTCATCATGGTTCAAGTATTTATTGTGATGAATGTGAAGCTGATTATTATGTAGAATGGGAAGGTAACATAATAGCTACTAATAAACAAGCACAAATTAATCATCCTGAATTAAAAAAATTATAATTAATAAGAAATAATTATGGAAAAAATTAATTTAAACATTTTAGGACTAAAGAATTTTGAAAATGAAGATTTGGATAAATTATTGATTGAAGCTGAAAAAGTAAAAGTTGATTTTGGAAATGATTTATATACACCATTCTCAAAATTAAGAATGAAAATAAGAATTGAACAAAATAAAAGAAAAAGAAGAGATTGGGTTTGGTTAGAATTTACTTGTTCTTGGAGTGGTTATTCTAATAATCCGTCAGCACCTCGGAAAGATATAGGAAAAATTTATAGAAAGGTTAAAAAAGAATTGGTTGAAAAAATTGGTTCTTATTATTCTCATACATTTTCGGATAATTCAACAAATGATTGGGGTATAAAAGTTGTAAGTACAAATGGAAAAGATACTGGTAGTTATTCTCATCAGATAGATGAATATTTATCTAAGATAAATTAAAAAATTATGCCAAGACAAAAAGCAAAAAATTATAGCTATGATGACCAAACAAAAAAGTTAGTTAAATTATCAGAGGAAGATCTTAAACCAAAAGATTTAGAAAATCCTAATGAAGGAATTTGGAGCATACAAGAAATTTGGAATGAAATGAATGTAATGAAAAATGAAAAAACTGCTAAAGTTAGAGATTATATTACAATGGGAGATTTAGGTAAAACAGATTATTGGTCTTTGTATCAAAAAATAACAGGAGTGGAATCAACTAACAAGCCAGATGAAAGAGGATTGAGAATTTTTGCTTGTGGTGATGTTTTTCATGATATAATGAAAGCTATTTTTAAGAAAGCTGGAATTTTTATAAATAGTCAAGATGATAAAGATGAAGAAGGAAATAATCAATGGTCTATTATTCCAGAAACTGAAACTGAAATGAAAGTATTAGGTAAATATGATGTATTAGCTGGTGGTAAACCAAATTTAAATAAAGCATTTGAATATATTGAAGATAGTGATTTGTCTGAATTTTTCAAAGATAAAGCTAAAAAAATTGCAAAATATTTTGATAAAAAATTTAAAAATGGATTGAAGCCAATAATTTATGATTTTAAATCTATTAATTCGATGGCTTTTTGGGGTAAAAGAAATTATCTTCTTGAAGCATATCCTCACCATGTTATGCAACTTTATGGATATTTAAAAGCCAATAATATTCACGAAGGCAGACTTCTTTATATTTCTAAAGATGATTTGGTTCTTGCTGAATTTCCAATTTATTATCCAACTGAAAGATATGAACAAAAATTAAAAGAACAAAGAGAAAAAATACATTATTATTGGAAAAATAAAATTACACCACCAAAACCTGAATTTGTAGTTTTTGATCCCAAAGCTACTTTAAAATTCCAAAAAAATAAAGTTCCATATGCAATTAAAGGTTGTTATAAAGTTCCTTGGGAACTTGGCTATTCTTCTTATTTAACTTTATTAACAGGCTGTAAAAATAAAGCACAATTTGAAGCTAAAATGAAACCAAGTGTTAAAAAGAAAAATGATGCAATGAAAGCTGAAATAATTAAAAGTTTAAAATTATGAAAATTAAAGAAGAAGACAAACCAAAAATATTAGCAGCATTATTTAATCATTCAAGACCATTGGGAATGGGATTTTTACATTATCAATCAGATCATCAAATGGATAAAAAAGAAGCAAAAGATTTATTATCAGAAACAAAATTCTTTGATTATCTTGAAGGTAGGGTTATGAAATTAGATTTTTCTACTTTAGAGTTAGATACTTGGCTGTACAATAGGGATAATGGCGATAATGCAGCAGAAAATATTATAAAAGAAATTTATAATAAATAATATGAAAAATTTAGAATGGCAAGTATCAAATTTAGAACTAAGCAAACGGTTTTGTGAATTAGGAGTGAAGCAGGATGGTTGTTTTATTTGGTATCATTTTCTGCCAGAAGATGAATGGGCTATTAAACATAAATCTTGGGGTAAATTATTAGCTACAAATCTTAAATTAAAAAAATTAGAAGCAAGAAAGTATTACTCCGCCTTTACTGTTGCTGAATTGGGAGAGATATCTAAAAAGATAAAAAATATAACTCTTGCCTGTTATTATCAAAAAGATACTAAGATATGGATTTGTCAAGATATTGAATATAAAATTAAAATACCATCTTCAGAAGCCAAAACCGAAGCCAACGCCAGAGCCAAAATGCTTATATATTTAATTGAGAATAAATTAATAAAAATATGAAAGAACATTTACTTGCTGATAAAAAAGAAATAGTAAAATTTAAAAAATTACAGAATAACGATAAATGGAATAAATCAAAATTATTAAAGAATGTTATTTGGTGTTGTAGGGAATGTGGAGACATCGTAGATGATGGAAAATTACCTAGAATGGCATTTATGGGTTCAATCCATTGCGGAGGATGTGATAGTTTATTAACTAAAAGAACTCCAGGCAATCAATCATCACCTTTTAATTGGATTCCTAAACTTAAAACCTAACCAATAAATAATAAAATTATGAAAAAATTAATATTCTTAGACACAGAAACAACAGGAGTTGAAGAAAAAGATAGATTAATTCAATTATGTTATAGAATTGATGGAAATTCATATGTTGAATATTTTAATTCTGGAGTTCCTATAAGTTTTATGGCTATGGCAACTCATCACATTACTGAAAAAGAAATTAAAAATAGGCCAAGTTTAGATGATAGTATTGCAGCTAAAGATATATTACAAGGATTGTTAAATGATGGAGTGTTAGTTGCACACAATGCAAAATTTGATATTGGCATGCTTGAAAAAGAAGGATTAAAAATTAGAGAATATATTTGTACTCTTAAAGTTGCTAAAAGATTATTTGATTTAGATTGTTATAAATTGCAATATTTGAGATATTACTATGATTTAAATGTTGAAGCAAAAGCACATGATGCTGCAGGTGATGTTGCAGTTCTTGAAGCATTATTTAATGAATTATTGAAAACTACAACCATTGAAGATATGATTGTTATGACTAAAAATCCAATACTGTTAAAGAAAATACAATTTGGTAAATACAAAGGTCAAGAATTTAAAGAAATTGATAAAGGTTATTTGGAATGGCTCAATGGTCAATCTGATTTAGATGAAGATTTAAAATACACTCTTAAACATTATCTCAAATAAAACTTGACTTATTTTTCTAAAAGAGATATAATTAATATATAACTAATAAATAAGCAAAAAACTATGTCAAATTTCAACACTTATGAGCCACCTACATCTGGTGGAGATTGGTTAAATCTCAAAGATGGAGACAACAAAATTCGTATTGTTTCGGGTTTTGAAGCATTTGGAAGGCATTATGACTCCTTAAATAACAAGTCAATTACTTGTATTGGCAAGGATGAAGGATGTAAATATTGTCTTGAAGCTGAAGAAATTCTTGAAAAGATTAGAGAATTAAAAATAAATCAAGATCCAAATGAAAAAGAAAAACAAGAACTTGATGATGCTGTTAAGCAATACAATGCAAAAAGAAGCAAAGTCCAATTTTTAGTTTGGGCAATTGATAGAACAGATGGTAAAGTTAAATTAATGAGATATGGTGCAACTATTCAAAAGCAACTTTCTGAATTGGCTAAAAGTGAAGAATATAAGTTTAGTGATACTCCTGAATATGATATAACAATTAAAAGAACTGGACAAAAACTTGAAACTGAATATGCAGTTATGCCAGCAAGGAAGAATGTACCACTAACAACTGAAGAAAAGAAGTTAGTTGTTGACACTACAAAACCAATTACAGAAGTTATTGATGCAATGAAAGATAAAGCAAAAAAAGAACCAAAAGATAATATAAAAGAAATTGATACTGATAAGCTTCCATTGAATGAATAATAATTTTACTGAAGAGATTCGAGAACTTTTCATGTGGAATAGACAGAAATGTTGGATTTGTGGAATGAATCATGCTGATTGTCTTCACCACATTATGGGGAGAGGTGGAGGAAGCTCCAAGTTGGAGTCCTCTCCCCTTAATGCATCACCAGTGAATAATATAATATGTCATCTTGGTAGAAACATGGGTGATATTGTAATTTGTAAAATGTTGTTAAAAAAAACTTATGATTATTTAATTAACAATTGTTATAAGTTTACTGAAAAAGATAAATTGTTTATTGAGAAATATAATAAATTTTATGCCTTTATTAACTAGTAAAAAAGAACAATACATTATTGAAATATCTGAATGTTTATCAATAATGAAAGTTTTAGAAGTTCGTAGGATTGCAATATTTTGTAAAGCAATTAAGTTTTTGGATTACAGGAATTTAACTGATTATTTTTGGAAGCCTACAAATGAAGTAGAAAATAAATTAATTAAATTATTAAGAGAAAGGAAATAAAATTATGGATAGTAAAGATCTTCAAGATATTGACAAAAAAGTTAAAGAAAAAATGGATGAAGATTTAGAAAAATATAAAATTGATAAAATTGTTAAACTTGAACAAAGAAAAAATGGATTAAAAAGGAAAATAGAATGTCTTGATAAACAAATTAAAGAAATAAAAGAAGCAACTAAAATAATTATAAATGATGGAAGAGATACTGATGGATATTAATAATTAAAAATAAAATTATGGAACCAATTGAATTTATCGGGAGTCTAGCTCCAGACAATCGTATTGCTGTAAATATTTATGGCGATGGCAGTGCTAAAATTTCAATCATTACAGATGCAAGTCAACTAGCTGAAGTTATGAAACTTTTAGCTTTGACTGAAAAAGCTATAGAAATAACAATGGTGGCTCAAGAAGAAGTTTAAGAATAAATTTGACTTATTTTTATAAATAAGGTACAATGTAAATACATGCAGATAACAAACAAAACGCTGGAATTAAATAAAGAATGCCTAACCCAACTGACTGGTCTGCACCTTCCAGTGTGCCAATTGGTTGGGTCAGGTATTTTTTATTTGTAAAATTATGAGCAAAGTTAGAATGATTAATACAAAATTTTGGGATGATACTTATATTATAACATTATCATCAAATAAAAAATTGTTATTTATTTATTTAATAACAAGTGGTTTGAATAATGTTTGTGGTATTTATGAAATAAGTATTAAAAGAATTTGTTTTGATACAGATTTAGAAAAAACACCAATAGAAGAAATTTTGGCTAAATTTAGTGAAGATGATAAAATTTATTATATTGATGGATGGATTTATATCAAAAATTTCCAAAAACATCAGACTTATAACGAAAATATGAAGATAGGTGTAAAAAAGTGTATATTCAACACACCTAACAATATTTTAACTAAAATAAGAGAAAAAAACAAAGGGTTTGAACCCTTTCCGAACCCTTCCGAAGAGATCGGAAAACTTGAACCTAAACTTGAACCTAAACTTGAACTTAAAGAAGTAACCGAAAAACTACTACAACAACTAAATGACAAACAAAAAACTGTCTTAAATTACATGATGAATTTAGGTTTTCAGCCTGATAATGATTTTAAAAATTGGTTAGAGGATTTACATAGAGATTATTCTAGTGTTGATTTTGTTGTTTGTGTAAAGGAATGGCACGATTATTTTAAACCTATTTATTTAAAGAAAAAGAAAAAACCTAATTATAAGCTATCTTTTCGTAATTGGGTATCAAAACCCTATGCAACTAAAAAGGAAAATACAGAAGTATGATGTATGAAGATGAACAAATTGATTTCACTACTTATGAAGAATTACCTCTTGCTGTTTCTTTGATGATTAACAGAGACATTAAAGCACTTCCAGAAATTTTTGATATTTTGGAAGATAAATTCTTTTTTAATGATATAGCAAAACAGATTTATTCAGCTTGTAAAGATTTGTATCTTGAAAATAAAAAAATTGAAATACAAAATGTTTATCCTAGAACAAAACTTAATGCAACTAGATTGGTTGAACTTGTAAATAAGCATACTGATTTTTTACCTTTGAATTTGATTGAATCTGCTAAAAAGATTAAACAGGATTATTATAAGCGTGAAATTTATAAGTTTGCAGAACAAACTCAAAAGGATTTTCATAGTAAAGATTTTTTTGATTTAGCTTTGGGACTTGAAATGAAAACTGATGAATTGATGAAAGTTTTTGAAACTAAAGATGGTGTTTCTGTTGAAGATCTTTTAAAAAAACTTGATGAAGAAATTAAACATAACAAAGATAATGGTCTTGTTGGATATAAAACTAATTTTAAAACATTAGACAGGATAACTGATGGAGTTATTATTCCTCACATTTGGATGATTGGTGGTTATACTGGAACTGGAAAATCCTTTTTTGTTTTAAACATGATGATTCAATTGATGAGAAATGGAATGAGACCAATATTTTTTTCAACAGAAAATAGTGATACAAGGAATGTTTTAAGAATGCTGGGATGTATGACTGGAATATCTGAAATGAAACTTTTGAGAGGTAAAATTGAAAATGAATTTATGGAGTTGAAAATTCAAAAAGCTAAAAAAGAATTAAAAGATTTTAATTTATTTGTTTATGATGATGTTTATAATACTAAAAAAATTAAAGCAATAGCAAAAAAGCATAAAAAGAAAAATAAAAGTAATTTGATAATTGTAGATTATATACAACAACTTGATACTGAGGAGGGTGAAATTTATAATCAGATGAAAAAAGTATCAATGGAACTTCAAAGAATTGCTATTGATTTGAATATGGCTGTTATTGGAGTAAGTCAAGTAAGCAATGCAGAAGCTATGAAAGATAGTGATGATCTCATGACATTTAAAGGTGGTGGTGAGATTACTGCTATTGCTGATATTGCTATTTGGTTAAGACGTGATAAAAAAGATAAAACTATTCTTAAAGCACATTTGAAAAAAGTTAGACATGGAATGGAGGGTGTTGTTACTTTTGATTTTTTTAATAAAGAAAATATGCTTGAACATCATTGTTATATTGAAGAAAGTTCAAGTCAAGGCGGTAGGTGGTAATATTGCCGAGGTAGCTCAGTCGGTAGAGCAAGTCCCTTGTAACGACTAGGTCGCAGGTTCGATCCCTGTCCTCGGCTCCATAATATGAAAATACATAGAATGAAAGAACAATTTATTAGCATGATTCCCAAAGATTTAAATGTTTGTCTTTTAGGTCTTCAAGGTAGTCGTGCATTAGGTTTTGCAGAAACTAAAGATGCAGATTATGATTATCGTGGTGTTTTTGTTGCAAAAAATGAAGATTTATTATCAATGAATTCAATTAAAGAAACTATTGAAATTAATATGGGGTGTAAAGATGATGATGCTGAATTTGTTTTTCATGAAGTTGGTAAATTTTTTAGATTAGCTATGAAAGGAAATCCTAGTGTTTTGTCTTTATTTTTTGTACCGAAATGGAATTTAAAATCTGATATAGGAGATATGATTATTAAAAATAAAGATTTGTTTTTATCGGACAATGCTATCAGGAATGCTTTTGGTGGTTATGCTATGAGTCAAATTTTATATCTAAAAAGAAATAGTAAGTTTAAAGATGGTAGAAAAATTGGCAAACACATTAAACATTGTTTTAGGCTATTTGACCAAGGACAAGAACTTTTAGAAACTGGTAGAATTACAATCCTACTAGAAAATCCACAAAAATATATTGACATTTCAAAAGAAAGGAATATGGATAAATTATTTAGAATGTTTGAAGAAAGGGATAGAGAATTTAGAAGTTGTAAATCTGTTTTAGGTGATGAACTAAATGAATATATGATTAATAAATTATTATTAAAAATAAGGGGATTTTAATTATGAAAAAAGTAATAATATTAAAAGGGCTTCCAGGTTCGGGACTTTACTATTTTAAATAAATAAGGTATAATTATTACATATTAATTCATTATAATATGTGATATGAATAAAAAATATAAATTTTCAAAAGAGTCAAGATTAAGGATGAGTATAGCAGCTAAAAAAAGAATTAGAGAAGGAAAAGGAAGTTCACCATTTGTTAAAGGTCATAAATTATCAGTTGGCTCTAAGAATGGATTTTATAATAAAAATCATTCAATAGAAACTATAAAAAAATTAAGAAAAGTAGATAAAGGCTATACAAAAACTGATAATTTTCGTAAAAAGGTTAGCATAGCTACAAAAAATGCATATAGGAAAAATTATGGGGATGTATTGAAATGTTGGACTGAAAAGTATGGCAAGAAAAAAGCAATAAAGATGTGGGATGATAGAAATAAGAATCTAAGTAAAAAAAATTCAGGTAAAAATAATCCAATGTATGGCAAAAAAACTCCAGTTGGTTCTGGGAATGGTTGGTCTGGTTGGTATAAAGAATGGTATTTTAGAAGTTTTCTTGAACTTTCTTATATGATAAATGTGATTGAAAAACAAAATTTAAAATGGAAAAATGCAGAATGTAAAGAGTTAGTTATACCATATAATTTTGAAGGAAGGCAAAGAACATATAGAGCAGATTTTTTATTAATTGATAAAAATTTGTTGGTAGATTGTAAGCCTAAAAAATTATGGAATACAAAACAAAATAAAATTAAAAAAAGATATGCAATTAAATTTTGTAAAAAGAATAATTTAAAGTTTGAATTTGTTGAACCAAAAAGATTAAGTGATAATGAAATTTTAGAGTTGTATAAAAAGAATAAAATAAAATTAATAGATAGATATGATAAAAAATTTAATAATAAATAAAATATGAAACGTGTTATAATCCTTCGTGGTTTGCCTTCATCAGGTAAAACTACTTGGGCAAAAAATATTATTGAAAAAAATCCAGGAAAGTATAAAAGAATAAATAAAGATGATATTAGAGTGATGTTAGATGGAGGAAAGTGGTCAAGAGATAATGAAAAATTTGTTATTAATGTTAGAGATGATTTGATATTGAAAGCACTTGAGGATGGTAAACATGTTATTGTTGATGATACTAATTTACATCCAAAACATGAAACTAGAATAAAACAAATAACAAAAGGATTGGCTGAAATTGAAGTTAAAGAGTTTGATGCTAATGTTAAAACTTGTATTAAATTTGATTTGAAAAGACAAAATTCAGTTGGAGAAAAAGTTATTAGAGATATGTATAATCAATTTTTAAAACCAGAACCTAAAAAATATAAACACAAAAAAGAATTATCAAGTTGTATAGTTTGTGATATTGATGGGACTTTAGCTTTGATGAAAGATAGGACTCCATTTGAATTTGATAAAGTTATGCAAGATGAAGTTAATGAACCAGTTGCAGAATTATTAAGAAATTATGATAGAATAGATATTTCAATAATAATTGCAACAGCACGTGATGGGATGTGTGAAAATATTACTCATAAGTGGTTAAGTGATAATGATATTCCATATGATTTGATGATTATAAAAGAAACAAAAGATAATAGAAAAGATGCAATTGTAAAAAAAGAAATATTGGAAAAAATAAAAGAAAATTATAATATATTATTTTGGCTTGATGATAGAGACCAAGTTGTTGAAATGTTAAGAGATGAAGGTGTTACTTGTTTTCAAGTCGCATATGGCGATTTCTAGTTATGAATTTAATAGAAAAAAATAAAAAATATATTTATATTTATAAAACAACAAATATTGTAAATAATAGATATTATATAGGTTTGCATGGTACCAATAATTTAAAGGATGGGTATTTAGGCTCTAGTAAACATTTAAGGATGGCAATTGATAAATATGGCATTAAAAATTTTAAAAAAGAAATTTTGGAATTTTTTGATGATTATAAAAGTGCAATTGTAAAAGAAAAAGAAATTGTTGATGAAAAATTTGTCAAGAACAGGATAACATATAATTTAGAAATAGGAGGTGCTGGTGGGAAAATTTGGTCTGATAAACTTAAATTGAAAATGTCTATTACCAAAAAAGGTAGTAAAAGTCCAATGGAAGGAAAAAATCATTCAAAAAAATCTAAATTGAAAATGAGTAATTCAAGAAAAGGAAAAATGATGGGAAAGGATAATCCTATGCATGGAAAAAGTGTTGCTGATTTTATGACTAAAAGTGCAAATAAAAGAAGGTGTAAAAGAATATCAATTTCAAACAGAAAACCAAAAAAGAATAAAGAAAAATATTCTATATATTCTAAAAAAAGGTTTTGGATTGTTAATGAAAATAATGAAACCATGCACTGTTTAATTTTGAATGATGCAAGACTTTTATCTGGTAAATATAAGTTGGGAAGAAAATATAAATAATACAGTATTTTTAATATGAAAATAAATATAGAAGAATTAAAAAAAAGAAAAGATTATATTAATTGTAGGAAACATCCAGAATTAGATTTTTTGATTTGGAATTATAATAATTCTTGTCAATTTGACAGAGCATGGGACAAATATACAAAAATGGCTAGAGGTTTAATTACTGATTTAGAAGGCAGTGTTATAGCTAAACCTTTTTCTAAGTTTTTCAATTTAGGAGAGCAAGAAGAAACAATGGAAAAGAATTTACCTAATGAAATTCCAGAAGTAACTGAAAAAGTTGATGGCTCTTTGGGTGTACAATATACAGATGGTAAAGAAATTTATATTTCTACTAGAGGTAGTTTTGAATCCGATCAAGCAAAATGGGCAACAGAATGGATACAAAAAAGATTTACAGTTGAAGATTTTAAATCAGGATACACTTATCTTTTTGAAATAATATATTAGCATAGTTATTTATAAAATAATAAATTTATTAAATAATAGAATTTATATTGGTAAAAAAATTAATGACCATCCTGAATATTATGGTTCTGGTTCTTATATTAATAAAGCTATTTTAAAATATGGGAAAGAAAATTTTAAAAAAGAAATTTTGGAAGTTTGTAATTCAAAAAAGAAATTGTCAAAAAGAGAAAAATTTTGGATAAAAAAATTAAATTCTCAAGTTCCTAATGGATATAATTTGTCAAAAGGTGGTGATGGTAGTGGAATTGGAAATCATGGTGCAAATAAAGGAATGAAGCATTCAGAAGAAACAAAACAAAAAATGAGAGATTCTTGGAGTTATGAAAAAATAATAACACCAGAAAGAAATAAGAAAATTAGTGATTCTAAAAAAGGTATTCCAAGGTCAGATTCAACTAAAAAGAAATTATCAGAAAACTTAAAAGGAAAGACATTTGTTGAAAGGTTTGGTAAAAAAAGAGCTAAAGAAATTGGTTTGAAAATTAGAAATGCACAACTTGGCCAAAAAAGACCAAAACAAAGTGAAGCAATGAAAGGAAAAATGGTTGGAAAGAAAAATCCAATGTATGGTAAAAAGATGAGTGATGAATTTAGAAAAGCAAGAAGAGAATATTTTTTATCAGATAAAAATCCTGGTAAAAATAAAAGTGAAGAGACTAAAAGAAAAATATCAAATTCTAAAAAAGGAAAGCCAGGAATTCTGCATACAGAAGAATATAAAAAATTAATGTCTATAAAAATGAAAAAAATTTGGAAGGAGAGAAAATATGGGAAAAAATAGAATTGTAATAGATTATGGAGATAGAGAAGAATTAGTTCTTTTAGCAGTTATAAATAATGAAACTAATGATGAATTAGATGTAAAATCTGAAGCTAAAAGAATAAATTGTGAATGTGTTAAATATTATAAAATAAAAACAATTTCAGATTTAACAGGACAGCTTAAAACTCTTGATGGAAATAATGAAGGATTTGTTGTGAGATATTCAAATGGTTTAAGAGTTAAACTTAAAGGTGAAGAATATTTAAGACTTCATAGATTGATAACTGGCTTTTCAACAAGACATATTTGGGAATGTCTTATGAATGGAACTAATTTTGATGATTTATTAAAAGATATTCCAGATGAATTTATGGAATGGGTTGAAAAAAAGAGAGCAGAATTGGAAAAGGATTTTAGAGTGCTATGGATGAAGGCTCATAAATGCCTTGTTAAAGTTGTTTATTTAAAAACTAGAGAAGATGTTAAAGCCCAAGCATGAACCATTCAAAAAAGAGGTATAAAGTTATCAACTTGACTTATTTTTTTAAAAGAAGTATAATTATAATATGTATAAAGAAGCACTAAAAATTGCATACAAGGCACATGATGGACAACTAAGACGTGATAGCTGTATTCCTTATATTGTACACCCTCTAAGGGTTGCTGCTCAATTCAATAGTGATATGATGAAAGTAATAGCAATTTTACACGATGTAGTTGAAGATACTGATATTGAACTATATAATTTAGAAGAATTTGGACAAACAGTTATAAATGCTATAGATTCTTTATCAAAAAGAAAAGGAGAAAAATATATTAGTTATATAAAACGAGTTAAAACAGATGAACTTGCAACAGAAATTAAAATTGCAGATATAATTGATAATTTGTCAGATACTTTATCAGTTCAACCACAATTTTTGATAGATAGATATAATAAATCATTAAAATTATTATTAAATTAATTATGACTAAAGCAAAAATGGTTCTTTTAGCTGAAGTAAGAAAATTAAAATCAAAGATATTTAATAAAAAAAGAGAACTTGATAAATTAGAAAATGAAGTTGAGGAGTTGGAATTTCAAACAGAACAATTAGATTAATAATTAATTAAGAAAAAGTATGGCAAATCAAAAATCACAATTAAAACTTGCTTTCATTTGGACTGCAATTATTATGTCTTTCGGGTTTAGCTTTCTATCTATCTATTTTTTAGATAGATTAGAAATAAGAGTTTGTGAATATACATATCAAGATATTTTAGATGGCAAAGACGGATCAATAAAAGTTGGTATTGAAAAAATGGAAAAAAATCAACAAAGATTGGATAGTTGTGCAAAATGGATAACCTTAGAAGAACTTTATGATGATTACAGGCTTTATGTAGTAGAGCAAAAAGAGAAAAGAGGATATATGAATGATAGACTTAATAATAGAACTGATGAAATTAAGGAGTTAAAGGAATTTTTAGGGATTGTTGAATTTGGACATCCAGCATTAGGATATGAATTAACTGATAACTCTGATAAGGTTTATTTTGTAAATGTTTGTGATGATAGTAGAGGATGGGAAGAAATTCAAAAAGGTTTAGCTGGTGGACATGATTGGACTTCAATGACAGAAGATGAAATTCAAAAATGTGTAGATGCTGAAAGGAAAATATTTAATGACTAAAGAAACATTCAACAATTTACACAAACACCAAGGAGGGATAAAAGAATTTCAGAAAATGATGAATACTTTGCAAAGTCTTGAAAAAATAGGTAAACAATTTGGCATGACTAAAACTGGTGTTCAGATTTGGTGTAATAAATTGTTTGGAAAGAATTATGATCCAAGAAAAAAGCGTAAGCAATTAAGAGTTGAAGCTATGGTTGAGTTTGCTGAAAAATATTCAGAAGAAATATTTAAAGATACTTTTTATAAAGAATCTAAATATTATTATTATATTGCAATTTCAGAGTGTTATTCTAAGGGGATTTATAAAAAATAATATGGATTTTAGAAAAGAATTAAGAGACATTATTTGGAAAGATAATATATCAGAACCAACAGAAATTCTAATAAAATTTTATCAAAATAAAGAAATTCAGTTTACAGAAAAACAGTTAAGAATTATTAGACATTATAAGCCAGAAACTATTTTAAGGCAATCAAGAGATATTAGTAAACCAGAACATCAAGAAAGTTTTTTATGAATAAAACTAAAATATATGCCTTTTCAAAAAGAAAATAAATTATGGAAGAAAGCTAATCATAAGGGACAAAAATCTCCGATGTTAGGTAAAAAGCATTCTGAAAAATCTAAAAAGAAAATAGCTGAAAAATCAAAGGGAAGAAAACCGATGTTTGGTAAAAAGCATAGTAAAGAAACTAAGGAGAAAATGTCTTTAGCAAGGAAAGGAGAAAAAAATGCTAATTGGAAAGGTGGGATTACATTAAGTGTTCGTTTATTTAGAAAATCAAAACAATATCAAGAATAGCGTAGAAAAGTTTTGAAGCGTGATAAATATAGATGTCAATTTAAGGATTGCGGTAAAAAAAGTAATATAGTTCATCATAAATTATTTGTCAAAGATTATCCTGAATTACGGCTTGTAGTTAGTAATGGACGAGTTTTATGTAGGAAACATCATAATATAAAACATAAAAAAAGAAATGAACCGCACCAAAATCGAGTGGATAAATTATACTTGGAATCCTGTTATAGGTTGTAAACATGGCTGTTCTTATTGTTATGCTAAACAATGGGCTAAAAGATTTGGTCAAAGTTTTAAACCACATTGGAGTAAAAGTCAGTATTTTAAACCTAATAAAATTAAAGAGCCTAGTAAGATATTTGTTTGTAGTCTAGCTGATTTATTTGGAGATTGGGTGCCAGAGAGTTGGATTAATAAGGTATTATTGATGGTATATGATAACCCACAGCATACTTTTCAATTTCTTACTAAAAATCCTCATAGATATTTAGAATTTGATTTTCCTGATAATTGTTGGCTGGGAACTACTATTACTGGTAAAAATCATAAAGATGATTTACTTAGATTACTTTGGTTATCTGATGATTTTAATAAAAAAAATAAACGATTTGTTAGTATTGAACCATTATTAGGAAAAATAAACCAAGGAGATATTTTAAATAATTTTGATTTAGTGATAGTTGGAGCTATGACAGGCCCCAAAGCAATAGTTCCTAAAAAAGAATGGATTGATAGTATAAAACATCCAAATATATTTTATAAAAATAATATTAAAAAATATTTATAATTATGAAAAAAAAAAATAAAAAAAGTAAAG
>SDBT01000190.1_pt1 | contig 87607 bp, 58 predicted proteins | sample 2277101 | NCBI WGS metagenome assembly SDBT01 (sample SAMN10404973, study PRJNA504765) | marine sediment metagenome | isolation source: marine sediment core GS10_PC15, 103 cmbsf | place: Arctic Ocean: Southern Knipovich Ridge | collected 2010
ACCAACTGGAGATTATGCGACTGTCGCTGAAGTAACAACTGTTTCAGGCGACTTAAGTTCCGAGATTGATTCAGACATCTCTACTCACACAAGTAATACAGATGCTCATCACGACGAGAGCCACACTGTAGCAAGTCATTCTGATACAACGGCGAGCGGTAGTCAGTTAGATACTTTAACAGATAATTCAATTGCCAATGCTCTCCATAGACATTCTGAATTAGTTGCAAGCGATGGAGACCCCGACCCTGCAGTAAGTGTTGATGCTGATGGGGATACTTTCTTTGACGGGAATCTAACAGCATCTGGAGTAGATATTATTCATACAGCTACAGAACCGGATGATCATGCTGTAGAGATAGATGTAGATGCGTCTGGTTATGGAGACGTGAAAGCTCTGGATATAAATTATATAACCGGAGCAATAACGACCGGACAAGACGAAGGTATTATTCTTATAAATATAGATGAAACCGATGCTACCGGAGGAGACGTTTTTGGTCTCGAAATACTGGCAACCGATGGAAGTGCTGGTATTTATGGGTTAAAGGCTGGCGTTCTGGTAGGACCAATACATCAAGATTCAGGAACTTTTGCTAATCCAACAACAGGAACAGATAATACAGCCTCTACAACTGTTTCGGGCATGATAGACGGAAGCATCGGAACCACTACGGCTATTTTTGAAGCGAATACTGAATATATACTTATAGGTGCAGCGGCGGCATTTGAGGAAATAGAAGTTATATTAACAACTACAGCTAGCGTAAACATCAAGCCTACATTCTGGTATTCAACTGCGGGTTCACATCAGTTTACTCAATTTACTCCTGTTGATGGAACAAATGGACTTAAAAATACTGGTGTGGTAGCTTGGGATGCCAGCGATTTATCTTCACATGATATCAATACTGATACAGGTACTTACGATATAAAAGTTATACGAACCAAGAATTCTCTAACAACATCTCCAATTTTGGGTTATGCGAAGGTAGCAGCAACTACTGAATATGTTTGGGATAAGAGTGGTAATGTAAATATAGCCACGCTAACATTAACAAACGGCACAGGAATAAATGAATTTTCAACAGATGAAACATTAGCAGGTGATAGTGATGATGCAGTTCCTACTGAAAAAGCAGTTAAAACCTATGTTAATACGATATCAGGAAGTTTAAGTGGTGGAAATCACACTGTAGCAAGTCATTCAGACACAACGGCTAGTGGGTCAGAATTAGATGAGCTTACTGATGGCAGCGATACAACACTCCACGACCACGATGGTATAAGTGAAAACACCGGAGCACGGCATACTGCGGGATCTGATACTGCACTTGGAACAATGGCTGCCGATATAGATATGGATGGTTCATATCAGATTGTAGGACTTCAAGCCCCAGCGGCAGCAGGCGAAGCCTTAAGACAAACAACAAATATTACTGAAGCAGACCTTGAACAATTAACTGATGGTAGCGATACCACGCTGCATGATCATGATGGAATAAGCGAAAATACCGGAGCAAGACATACTGCGGGATCTGATACAGCACTTGGTACTATGGCAGCGGATATCGATATGGATGGTTCGTATCAAGTTGTGGGTTTACAGGCTCCAGCGGCCTCTGGTGAGGCACTTAGGCAAACAACTAATATTACCGAAGCAGACTTAGAAGAATTGACAGATGGAAGCGCTACAGCTCTACATACCCACTCAGGTTACTTACTAAATTCAGAAGCAGACGTGGGGGTAGGTCTAACTTTAACAGGCGATAATGCTGGAGCCGACACTGCTTACGTTCCAATGGTTCTTTATAACACAGACGCAACACCACCAGCGGAAGAAGGATTTCCTATTGGAACTATCTACATTCAATATACGAATTAAAAAAGGAGAAAGAAAATGGCACTAACATCATTACAACTACCGACACTTGAAAAACTAAAGCAGTCTTTAGTAGCGATTGCAACCGAAGATAAAAGACGCATGCTTCGGATAACTGAGGTGAGTGAATTTCTTAATACTATGGATACCACTGATTTAGATGCTTTGGTGGTTCCCCAAGAAATTAGGGATGAATTAAATGCTTTTCGCACAGTTTTGTCAGAAAAGATCTCTCTGTTTAATGGAAATGCCGTAACACCAACAGTCAATCATAAAGTTGTTATAGATAAAATCAGAGAAATGATGGTTGTTTAAATGGCTTTTACTCCCTCGGATAATGGTGGAGCTCAGTTATTTGGCACAGGAGATATAGACTGCGATGCTGTAGCTGTTTCCGAAGGCGATCTAATTACCGTATCAATAGGCATGTATAGTACTGGATACTGTGATGGTGTAACGGATACTGCTGGCAACGATTATGATGTTAGGACAGCTATAACAGATGGTGGCGAATCTCTTGTTATGGCATCCTGTATAGGCGCTCTTGCTCATGCATCTAATGTTGTGACGGCATCTTTTGCTAATGATACCAGCACAGCAAAAGCTATACAGGTTGGTGTTACTACTCCTGATGGTGGTGACACAGTAAGTCTTGATGTAACAATGAGTAAGACTTCAAGCTATGAAGCCTCTCCTTGGGAAACAGACACGGACAATACAACCGGAACAGATGAGGTGTGTGTTGTAGGTTTACAGGCCGAAGATATTAGCATTACATATAGTAATCACGAAATACCTGGGGGGACTGGTGCAACTGTTTTTAGCGATGATCCTGGGTATGGACATACAGGCTGGTACAGAATATTAACAGAGCCTGCAAATGGTTTATTTGCTGAAGTTGATCCGTCTGGCGCAACCCATTATTCTGTAGAAATGTTGTGCTTTAAGTCTGAGGCGGCGGCAGAAGGCACAAACGCTCAAATCAATATCGGAGATGCCTGGAAAGCTATCGCCGCTGTTCAGATAAAGATAGGGGAGGATTGGAAAGCAGTAGAGGGAATGCAGGTTAATATTGGAGATGCGTGGAAGACTATTTTTTAAGAAACAAACGCTAAAGCCCATTTACAAGAGATTAAATAATATGACAACAAATAATTTTTCTTTAAGTGATAATGTTGATTGGTATGAAATGGAGGGATATATTTTAGTGGTATTGCTTTTGCAATTAAAGGAGCGGTAGCTGCCGGCCCAAAATTACATTACCGTAAATCAGATGCAACAACAGATATAACTTTGTATGATACTGAAGATGGAAGTTGGCATGATTCATTAAGAGTTAGAGTTGATGGAGCAACTTGGTATGCTCAGTTAGATTCAAACACTGGTCATACAAATGCATCTGATTTAAGAGTAAGACAGAATGGAACTACATATGCAGTATTAACAGTTAGTGGAACAGCATCTTAAAAGATTTAATATAATATAAGTTTATAAGAAAACAATAATAAAGGTTAATTTATGATAAGAGTAGATATATCAGAACAGTTTCCAATTTTAGTTCAATTAGTAAATGAACAAACAGGTGAGTTAGCTACTGGTGAAATTGTTTATTATGATGTTAGAAGAGCATCAGATGACACACCTTTGGTACCAACTGTTTCTGGAACACTTATAGAATCCACTGTTGAGTCGGGGCTTTACAAAAATGTAGATAGTGTTTCTGAGCCGGGCCAGTATATTATTTATGCAACTTGTTCAGGATTTATTACTAATTCTGAAGAACTTATTATTAACTCAGAAAATATATATGATTTGTCAAAACAATATAATACACTTGTTGAGGATGTGACTAGAACAAATGTAACACCTACCGCTTCTCAAACTATGCGTAATGTTCCATTAGGAGAAACAGATTTTATAGTAAATAAAATTAAGAAAAGTTTAGATACTGATTGGGCCACAACTACAACTTCAGGAATTGTTTGGGCTTGGTATAGGAATATTACTGATAATCTTCCATATAAGATGGGCCCAGAGGTTTAATAACTATTAGGAGATATATAGAATGAATATAAAGTACCTCGCAAACCTTGGTTATGATTTTTATACGTCTACAGAAGGCACAGAAACTGAATATGTACCTGTACCGGTTTGTCAACCAGAAATGGAACCAGATGAGGTGGGTAGTGTTACTATGAATATAGAAGGTTTATATGCACCTAGTATTAATACTGGTGATGTTACAATTGGAGCACCTATAATGAGAGTTTTTTCGGCGCCACAAAATTTGTAAGGAGAATAAATAAATGAAAATAATAGATTTAAACGGGGCGACCCGAACGATTAAAGATACACCTACAATTGTGACTCATGTCAGAAAGAACATAGCAGTTGCAAACAAATATGAGAATATCGATGGTGAGTTAGTCACTATAGAAGAACCGAATGAGGTCGAAGTGATAGAAAAATATGCAGAAGTAATAATCGTTGGAAAGAATAGAGAATGGAAAGAGTGGTATAAACTAGAAGATTTTGAAAAGTTAAATCCTTGGTTTAAGGAGGTGTAAAAATGGCACTTACAATAGCAATAGAAGGAACTGGTGTTATAGCAAACTGTGATGCAATTGCTGATACAGCGGGTGGAGATTGGGCTGAACTTGGTGGTGGAACTATCTCTGACGAGGCAGATGCATTTCTATATGGAACAACTTCTATTGGTAATCAATATGCATCAAAATCAGGTTGGTCTTATATTAATCTGGATACACCATTAGACTTTGACACAGCAGGAAATGAAGAAGGTCAGTTCATATATATCTGGTTGAATATTGCTGCACCTGCCGCTTTTGATACAATAGCTAATAAAGGGTTTGCTCTTTATCTTGGAACTACTACTTCTGATTATAGAGAATGGATAATTGCTGGTGAAGATGATGCAAATGGTTGGGCAGGTGGTTGGAAACTATTCGTTCTTGACCCAACAAAAGCAGGAAGTGTCGCTGATACTGGAACTTTTGATATAGGGTCAGTAGATAATATTGGCATTTGGGTTGATACAAATACTTCTGTTCGGGCTGATTCAATTTTTATAGATCAAATTGCTTGTGGAAATGGATTAAGAATTACAGGCACTTGGGATGATACAACTTATCCTGGTGGTGCTTGGGAAGAAGTCCTTGCTTATTGTACTGATTATTCAAATCGTGCTTGGGGAATGCTGCAAGAAAGAGATGGTATTATGTATGGTTTTGGTAAATTCTATATAGGTGATACGGCTCAATCAGCAGTTACTTATTTTAAAGATTCGGGGAAAATCCTACAATTTGGAACTACTCAATATTGGAGTGGTTCGGCATGGGTAACTACTATACCAACAGATGCTTGTGGTATCGTTGTAGAAGACCACGCTAGTTATATAACAACATTTGAAGATGGAATTATAGTTGGTTCAGATAATGGGCGTTCTGGTTCTACTTTTCTTGGTAATGATGATCAAGATATTATTGTAGATTTGTATGCTGGGAATAATGCTGTTTCTGTAACTCTTTGCTATGGAACTACTTTTAAAGATATAAGAGGGGTTTTTAATTCTGGTAATGATGCTCAACATAAATTCCTTGGTTGCTCTTTTATAAAATGCAGTCAGTTTGATCCAGTTGGAGCCCCAGTAATAAGAAACTGTTCTTTTGCTGAAACTACTGATGTTGATGCTGCTTTGTTATGGAATTCAAATATTAATATAACAGATTGTAAGTTCATTGCTAATACTCTGGGGGCATCAATAGAACATCCCACACAAGGTACTTTTGGGTACACAGATTTATTATTTTCAGGAAATACTTATGATATTTTGTACTCAGCGGTTGCAAGCTCAGGGGCATTAACAATTAATGCAACAGATAGTGATCCAAGCACTTCAGAGATTACAAATCCAACTGGAAATAGTGTGTCAATAGTTAATGCTGTCAATATAAATATATATGTTAAAGATTCAGACAACGCTGCCGTGGAGGGAGCTTCGGTGTCGGTTTTTAAAACAAGTGATGATTCAGAGTTGATGAATGAATTAAGTGCAGTTACAACCGGGCTGGCTACTGAATCATTTAATTACACCGGTAGTACTGATGTTTATATTAGGGTCCGCAAATCCACAACAGGTACAAGATTTTTTCCTGTAAAAACTACTGGAACAATTGGATCAACTGGTTTAATGTTAACTGTGGTTTTAAACGAAGATCCAATAGTAACTTAAAAAAAATAAGGAGGATTTAAAATTATGGCCATAGTAGATGATGTCGCTATCGATTATGTAAATAAAATTATTGGGAGAGACGCTACTCCTGCAGCAACACTTTACACTGTAAATCAACTGTATAGTCACTTGATGTTGACGTTTGATGACCTAGCGCAGATGGACGATCAGATACCAATGTCGGCTCAGACACCTACTTCATATACCATGACGAATGGGTGGTATATAAGAGAAGATTTAACAAGGCAGTTAAAGACAGGTGCTATCCAAACAAATGGATATGATGAAGATGTAAGGGCGTTAATTTGTAGCGCCGTTGGTTGGACGAATTTCGTCCCTGGTGATATTGGAGATTTAATTACCAGTACAGAAACAAGTGATACAGGAACACTTATTGATTATGATAATGTTAGTTATAAATTATGGATCAGGATGACAACAGTAACAGATTTATTTGATAATGCTGATGATGCTTATACTGGAGCTGGGACGGGGTTAGCAACCTCTGTTGCTGTGAGTACAACTGGTGAAGCTATTTTTGCCAATCCGTATTCACTGGGTTCTATAAATGGCTCACCAACCTTGTATGTTTATCAAGATGGTGGTGTTCTTGATTGGTCCGGGTTTGATGTTGATCAGTCCTGGGCAGATGGACACTTTGATATTTTGGTAAAAGTAACAGAAGGCGATGTTGATATAGACTCAAAAGCTATTACAGTGTTTGCCAGGGAGTTTGGTGAATTATATTCCAACTTTGTTATTACTCTAACTACTGCTGGTCAGAATGCTGTTCCGCTTGGTACTTCTCTTGATGGAAATAATGAAACCGCAGTTGGTACTGTAGAAGATAATCAAGATGGTACAACTGCTACTATTTCAGGTTCTTACAGTTTTTCCTCTCCTTTCTCTTACGATATTGGTGATGGTAATGGAGTTCAGGATTATGATTGTCAAATTAGTTGTGATGGACAAGCTCTTGCAGATGTTTATGAGGTAACTAAATATTGGACGAGACGAGGCAGCACGAGGCAGCTCGAAGTTAATTCGGATGGTAATTTTATAAATGGAGAAGCTTATCTTTATGCTGATGCTACTTACTCTCCTGTTGTAAATGCACCGTTTGGAACATTCGCTGGTGGTAAGTTCTTTGGTGCGAGAGGCGTTTATTTCACAGGTCTTCATGGTAATGACGCACAGGCATTCCAGCTTATTGATAATGGTGGTACAACACGAAATCCACCTAACTATCAAGCATTTGTTGTTGGTGGTGTTTCCTCCGGGGATAGTGTCGCAGTATATTTAGAAACAGCACAGGGTTCTGGTCTTGTTAAAAAGGATCAGTATGAATTGGCTGATTCAAATAATATTTCAAATGAACTTACAATAACTATAGCAATTCCTGCTGACACACCAGCTGTTGGAACTATTGTTGTGGTTGATGATGATGGAACTGAAATTGTTTATGCTTATTCAGCCTGGGATACAAGTACTTTTACAGTCACTATTTCTGCTGATGTTTATACTGGTACCGAGGAAGCCTATGTTCCTTATATTTATGAGGTTTCTGGTGGAACTAGTGTGTCTGAAGTAAGTACAATTTTTGTATCTAATAGGTATGTTGTAACCAAGGTAAGAAAAGCAGGCATACTTCCATTTGTAACCTCCGGGGAATATACTTTAACTGGATATGCCGGTACAGCAATTAGAACCACCGATAGTCAATACACATAAGGAGATTAATAATGGCTTTATCATTTGATAAGGTAGCCAAGGTAATAACAGTCTTATCGGATACTGAAATAACGATACAAAACTTGTTAAACGGTATTCGGGAATATGAAGATGAATTAACTACTTTGGATATACCAAGGATTGCTAGCTGTGCTGGAAAAGAACCATTAGGTGGTGGGATTACAGTTGGTCTTACTTTAACTCTTTTAGATGATTGGCAACTTGCTTTTGAAGCCAGAAGTGGTTCCGCTTATATTCAATGCAAAGTTTCCGGCGGAAATATAGTTGCTGTTAATGTTAATGGTGCAATTTATCCTACAGCCTTTACTCAGGTATTGATTACTGCTTCCAGCTCTGCTACCCAATCAGAATTAGTAGCCATTCAATATGCTTCTTTTGGTGGTGGAGTAACTATTGATGTGCTTGGTTCTCTTACAGGTACTGCATATCCAGTTGGAACTATTGAATCACCAGTAAATAATTTAGTTGATGCTATGTCAATTGCTAATACAAGAGGGTTTGATGCTTTATTTGTTAGTAATAGTATGACTTTAGATTCGGGAACTGACATACAAGATTTTACTATTATTGGTAAGTCAATGGCTAATACTAATATTTATATTGATCCAGCTGCTATATGTAACAATATTTCTATTGAAAATTGTAATATATCAGGAACATTAGATGGTGGAACAGGAATTAATCGCTGCTCTGTTGGAGATTTAAATTATATTAATGGTCATATTCATAATTCTGGTTTATACGGAATCATTGTTCTTGGTGGAAATTCATTGTCAGAAATTGTTGATTGTTGGGATAGTGGTGAAGGATGGGCACGGTCCACTATTAATATGGGAGGTAGTGGACAGGCTTTAAATGTAGCTCGTTTTACTGGTGGTTTAAATATTTCAAATAAATATGGAACAGAGGAAGTCGTTATTGATTTAACTTCTGGTTCAGTCAAATTAGAAAATACTGTAACTGATGGACTTTTTATTATTAGAGGTATTGGAGAATTAGTTGATGAATCTACTGGTACTACAGTAAATACAGATGGTTTAATGTCTAAACAAACAATCACAGAAACTAGTTGGGATTGTGTATGGGTTGGTACTTTAGGATGTGGTGTATCTGGTACATTATTTCCAATAGGAACAATACATAATCCAGTTGATAATATGATTGATGCTAAAATAATTGCAGTTAATAATAACATAGAAAAATTTCATATACATGGAAATATAACTTTAGAAGAATCATTCGAAGGTTATTTGTTTATATCTGATACTAATAATATTTGTAATATTAATTTGAATGGCCAAACAATTACCAATTCAATATTTGATTTAATTACTTTAACAGGAAATGGTGTTGGACATTTTGATGCAAAAAATTGTGATATTCCATCTGGTATGACAAATTGTAATTATGACCTTGAAAATTGTACTATTGGTGGAACATTTACAGTAGTAGCAGGAGAAATGTTAAATCTTGATAGATGTACATCTACTGCTAATACAATATTTAATTTGAATGGAACAGGTAGTGTTGGTACGGCTAACTTTTCAGGTATTGTTACTTTTATGAACGCTACTGATCCTGGTTGTTTAGTGGTAGTAACCGGATATTATATTGCTACATTAATGGATACACTTACTGCCGGTCAATCACTTTTATCTGGAATAGGAATACTAAATGATGATAGTAACGGAATGACTGTTACTGAAAGAACCTTACCGTCAACTATGTGGGATGAATCAACAACAAGTCATACTATATCAGGATCGCTTGGTTCAACAGTAAGTAAAATTAAAAAGGAAACTGGTTTAATACCAGCACTAGTATAATATGGGAGTAATAATTACAAAATCGTTAGCTGGTACTACAGTGAGTGGTAGTGGGTCTGCCGGCGCTTACAATGATGCTGAAAAGTCAGCGATGGAACTTGAAATGAGTTTTAAAGCTGCTAATTTATCTAATTTTAAAGAACTAACTTACTCTGACTCTCTTTTGTCAGAAATAAATATATACACAAATAGTGGAAAAACAACAAAATTATTTATGAAAGAATTAGATTACGATATTAGTGATAAGTTATCTCAAATAACACTAACACGTATAAATCCAAACGCAACATTAACTAAGGTATTAAATTATGATGGAGATGATAATTTATTAACTATAACAATAAGTGGGAGTGATTATTAAATGTATATACTATCTTTTTTTAGAGATAATGGTTCACCGAAAACTGGCTTAACACCTACAATTAAAATAAGGGATGTTTCTGATGGTTCTCTTTTAATTAATGGTGCATCAATGACAGAAGTTGGTGATGGTTTTTATAGATACGATTATTCCGCATATGATTCTGAAAAAGATTATGCCATTATATGTGATGGTGGTATTTCTTTAAGTGATTATGATAGATATGCTTATGCTGGTAATGAAAGTTATGTTGATGATATTTCTAATGGGGTGTTGGATGAACAACTAAGTGAACATTCGATAACCGGCTCGCTTGGGTATGTAATTAACGAGGGCAGTGATGATTTAAAACGCGCGTTAGGGTTACTTGATGAAAATAGTCAATTAGACAATCAAACATATAATAGTGATGGTAACTTATTAACTGCTCGCAAAAGGATTTATAGTGTTGCTGGAAGTGTTGGAACCAATAATGATGTAATTAGCACATATTCTATAGTGGCCACTTGGAGCGGAACTACACTTACAAGTTATAAAATGGTGAAAGTATAATGAGTACAGCACTTGCTACGCGGGGTGTTATATGTACTGAAGGGGATGGTACCGGCCCGGGGGGGAAAGATGTACCTGTACCTGTGTGTGATCCAGAATTAGCATCAGTAGAATTAGGAACTCTTTCTGTTGACGCCGATGATTTAAATGTTGTAGAAATAGAACCAGGCCCTTGGGGAGAATTATTACCTAATAGAATAGAATCAGCAGAAGTATTACCTACGTTAAATACTTTTTCATTACCAATAAATTTATAAGGAGATATAGAGATGATTAGACTTTCTTTTGTTGTTGATAATATAAGCACAGTTTTACAAGTGTATAACCAGATAAGAATTCAACGTGGTGATGCAGTAGGTGGTCCTTTTACAACTGTTTCTGGGCTGGGTCCTATAGATTTAAATTCGGCCCAAACAAATTATATTGTTATAGATGCTGATGGAACAGCGTCTAATTGGTACCAATCACAATATTATTCCACAATAACATACAGTGAGAGTTCATGGTCTGACCCAGTTCTATGTGATGTTGGTGACTTGTTTTATAATCCACTATTTCCAGACGAAGTAAGCTATGGAACCTCTCAAAAATTAGTAATAGACAGAATAAGAAAGCTTATAGGTGACCCCATTGGTTTGAACAGAGAATATGGTGAAGAAGCGATATCTTCTATACATGCTGATGGTAAGACATACGAATTGGATGAAAAAGGTTACCCAGTAAGTGTTTTTATGAATGGACAATCTTATAATGATAGCACTAATCCGACTGTCAATGGGTATAGATATTTAATTTTTAATGATTTTATAGATACCACAAGTGTGGTGTGTTCTGGTACGGATACTATAGAATACGGTGTGAATATTTACTATTATACATTCAGATGGTCTGACCGACAAATTTACGAAAATTATAATACATGCCCTGCCCCACCGGGATTGACCGTTTTAACTGCAAATGCAGAATCATATATGTTGTATACGGCTGTAACTTTATTGGGGTCAGAGAATTGGAGCGATGCAATTGAGGACGGAAGTGATATTTCTGACGAAGGATCGCGCTACTCACCGTCACCGGGATTTTTATTTAGAAAAGCACTACTTGATGATTTAAATAAAAAATTAGATGCTGTTGTTAAGTCGCTGATTTTAGGAGGAATATCAGGAATTCGTTTGGATTAGTGATATAAATTATGTCTAAAAAATTAACATATGAGTTTGTAAAAGAATCATTCGAAAAAGAGGGATATAAATTTTTAACTAAAAAATATAAAAATGCTTTCCAAAAATTGGATTATGTTTGCCCTAATGGACATGAACATAGTATTAAATGGAATGATTGGCAACAAGGTCATAGATGCCCGTATTGTGTTGACGTGATAAAAAAAGATATAAATTTTATTAAATTTGAATTCGAGAAAGAAGGATATACGTTTTTAACTAAAAAGTATGTAAATGTTTTTCAAAAATTAGGTTATATTTGTCCAAAAGGACATAAACATAGTATTAGTTGGCATAATTGGCAACGAGGTCAAAGATGCCCATATTGTGCCAATCAAGGAAAGCCAACGATAGAATTTATTAGGTCTAAATTTGAAAAAGAAGGATATGTTTTATTAGATGATGTATATATAAATAGTACACAAAAACTGAGTTATACTTGTCCACAAGGCCATAAACATAGTATATCTTGGGACAATTGGCAACAAGGTCGGAGATGCTTGTATTGTAATATAGGGAAAAAAGGTAATAATATAAAATTTACAATAGAATTTATTAGATCTGAATTCGAGAAGGAGGGTTATATTCTTTTGACTGATGTTTATGTAAATTGTAGTCAGAAATTAAAATATATTTGTCCTAAAAGACATCAACATAGTATTATTTGGAGTAGTTGGCAACGAGGTAGACGATGCCCCACATGTAAAAATATAAACAACAGTGGCTCCAGTCATTGGAATTGGCAGGGTGGTATTTCCTGTGAACCTTATTGCCAAGACTGGACCAAAGAATATAAAGAATTTATTAAAGAACGAGATGGGTATAAGTGTTTAAACCCATATTGTTACAAAGGAAATATTATATTAGGAGTACACCATATTGATTTTAATAAAAAATCATGTGGTCCAGAAAATTTAATTACAATATGTAAATCATGTAACAGCCGTGCTAACAAAGATCGTAAGTGGCACAAAGCATGGTATCAAACTATTTTAAATAAAAGGTATGGTTATAAATATAAGTCTTCAAAAACTGTTGGGAGATAACCTATGCGTAACAGAATAAGTAAACGTGCTAAAGAAAAACATCAGAAAGCTATCCGAAATATAATCAAGGGGCTTAGTAGAAAGGTTGGGGTTTACAAGCAGCCCAAACAGGTGGAATGTTTCAACTGTTATTTTGATAAATTTACACATAGTTCAACTGGGAAATGTAAATATACTCCTGCTCAAGCAATAATCAAACAACAGGAATGGGAAGATGCTGGTAACACAACAGTGAGATATAAATATTTTCTAAAAGGAAGATGTCATGTTTGTAATGGTAAAGGATATATTGAAATTTTAAGAAAAACATGGATTGATGCTTTGGTTACGTGGGATCCCAGCGCGCGTGGGTATGGCAATAGTATTAGTTACACGCCTGCTGGCAGTGAAGGGTCAACAATAGTTGCGTTAAAGACACAACCAAAATATTTTGATCTTTTGAAAAATTGTACAAAAATAATAGTTGATGGTATAGAATGTAAAATATCAAAACCACCGTTGTTAAGGGGACTGGGGGCACAAGCAATTCTTATAATAACAGCATTTACAACCGAAAAACCGGCGATAGATAGCAACGAAATTATTAAGGATTACACCTAAATGACAATAACATTAAATAAAGTAAAAAAGAATGTTCGAGTTTATAATGACATCTTAATAGATTCTTTTGGCAAAGATTTGGTGGATATTTACATTCCACAAATAAAAGAATTAATAATGGCAGAGTATGATTCCGAACTGTTAGCGGTTGTTACTGATCGTAAAAGTAAAACTAATCCGTTATTTTACAGGGAAGAATTTGAGACTATGCTTGATGAATTTGACTATATAGTACAGAATGAAGATTACATAACATTAATAACCCCAGATATAGATAATTTCCAATGGTCTAAAGGTAGACTGAGAATTATATTAAATATTTTAGAGGGCACATCAGGAATTTATGTAGAAATAACTGAGGAACAGTATGTAAAAATGTATAATAAAAAACCACTTAGTATAGAACCATATGATAAAACTGTTTCCCAAAAAGAAAGAATTTATTTATTAAGATATACATCGAAAGTTCAACGTAGAGAAAAAGAAGTTTTTAACAAACGAACATTGGTAAGATATCCTTTTTCAAACTCTCCACCTATAGAGTTATTTGAACCAATTACTAAATTTGTTGAATCAAATTTTAAAGCCTGGCTGAATGATTCTATGATAAAGACCACAAAAGAATATTCTAAAAAAGGAGCGCACTAAATGGGTTACGAAATGCGACAATTAAGAAAGGAAGATTTAAGCCTTTATTACTATATAAAACACATAGCATTATTAAATTTTATTGAAAGCGAAGAATTGGCTGTTTTAAATAGGTTAGAATTACACGAGGCTTGTGAAGATGATGTTCGTATTTATGAAGCTCTAACTGAGTGGTGTGGTGAAGATGGTGTAGATCCTAATCCAACAGAGAGGGGTAGGGGTTGGGTTTATTTAGATTGTTCTACCATTTCTGGAACAAATCAATGTTCTCCATACACACTTGTGTCTGGGACAGATACTATTGACGCGAGCGTTTTGGGAATTGCCGAGCAATCAAATATTGTAAAATTATATGATGTTAATTTACAAGAAATACCTAATACTGATTATATGGTAGATTATATAGACGGACGTATAATTATTTCTGATCCAGCCGTACCTACACCTGTATATGTAGATTATAGTTGGTATTACGTAAGTGTAGTTGATGAGTGGGCTGCAATAGAAGCATCAAATCCACCGGTTGTAGTAATAGATATACATGGTACTGATAAGACAGGTTATCAACTTGGAGGGGGTAAGAAAATTATACGTAAAGTTGATTTACATGTATTTAGCTCAAACCCCTCCGAAAGAAATGATATTGTAGAAACAATATATGACGCTATTTATAACAGCAGTTGTCAGATATTTGATTTTCCACAAGGAACCATGTTAGAATATGATGGTACGTGGTATGGTAGAAAGAATACCACAGATAAATTATCTTCTTTATTTAACCCAGTAACAAGTACAGAGGTGATTGGAAATTTAATATTTGATAATGTTGTTTCTAGAAACATTAGTTTACCTTTAGTTATGACTAGAGACCGTAATGAGGTTATGCTTAGTGATTTAAACGCATATAGATCTAAAATTAGTTTTGATTTAATATCTTATACTGGAATGTAATATTTAAACTTGACAAATCGAAATTAATGGTTATATTATGTATAGAGGTTATTTATGTCAAAAAAACACATAATAGAATACGTAAAGAAGTCTTTTGGAGCAGAAGGATACACTTTAATAAGTGAAGAGTACAAAAATGCTCATTCTAAATTAATTTCTATCTGTCCAAACGGCCATGAGTATGCTGTTAGTTTTGGAAAATGGTTAGCGGGTAGACGATGTTTATGTAAGAGTGGTAGACAAAGATTAACTATTGAATTTATTAAAAAAGAATTTGAAAAACGTGGTTATACGTTATTATCAAAAGAACGTAAGTATAATGAAAAATTGAAATATATTTGTCCGGAAGGACATGAACACGAAATAAGATGGGATCATTTTCATAATGGTCATGGTTGTCCATATTGTAATGGCCGGCCCGTTATTAAAATTGAGGATGTAAAAGCTTCATTTGAGATAGAAGGTTATACACTTTTATCTAAAGAATATGTTAACAGTAACAGCCCTTTAGAATATATTTGCCCGCAAGGACACAGACATTCTATGAGATGGCGTTTTTGGAAAAATTGTAAATGTCCGGAATGCGCCACCACTATGAAAAAGACAATAGAATTTATTAGGTCTGAGTTTGAAAAGTCTGGATATAAAGTATTAACTAAAAATTATATAAATCACCATCAAAAATTACATACTATGTGTCCAAAAGGTCATGATTATTATGTATCGTGGAGTAATTGGAATCAAAACGGCTCTAGGTGTGTTGTGTGTAAAGAGTGGGGTACATCTAAACAGGAAAAAATTATAGTTGATTTTGTAAAAACATTATTTGAGGATGTTGTTGAACATGACAGAGAACTAATAAAACCACTTGAGATAGATATAATAATCCCAGCCAAAAAAATAGCCATAGAATATTGTGGTTTAAGGTGGCATTCAGATGAATTTGGAAAAAAAGATAATACATACCATTTAAATAAATTAACCAGATGTGAAGAGAATGGTTACAGTTTATTAACTATTTTTGAAGATGAGTTGGTGTATAAAAAAGATATTATTTTTTCAAGATTAAAAAACCTATTAACTATAAACTCGACTGATATAATTTATGCAAGAAACTGTTTCATAAAAGAAATAGATTCTAAACAAGCCAGTATGTTTTGTACTTCTAATCATACACAAGGATATGGATCAGGTGCCAGAGTAAGATTGGGCGCCTTCTATAAAAATGAACTTGTTTCAGTAATGACTTTTTCAAAACCTTCTGTAGCCAAAGGTTCAAGAAATACCACCGGTTTGGTTTGGGAGTTACATAGATTTTGTTCTAAAATAAATTACCGAGTTATTGGTATAGCTTCTAAATTACTAAAACATTTCGAAAGAAATTATGAATGGAATAATATATTTTCATATGCTGACAGGCGTTGGTCGAGCGGTAATGTTTATAGTAAGTTAGGTTTCGAATTCAGTGGTTATACTAAACCTAATTATTGGTATATAAAAGGCCAGAAGAGACTTCATAGATTTGGATTACGTAAAACTAAAGATGACCCAAAATATCTAACAGAATGGGAAATTAGAAAATCCCAAGGTTGGGATAGAATTTGGGACTGTGGAAATATAAGATTTGATAAAAATAATGTAATAAACTAACCTCTTTAATTAATAGAGAGTTAGATTTTATATAAAAATTTAAGGGAAAGGATTGTTGTTGTTAGACCGCCTCAGTTTGATGACAATAAAAGATTTATTATTTTTGTTTTACCAACCTGACTATAGTTTTAAATAAATAATTAAGAATATAGGAGGATTGAGATATTATGGCTAGAAATAGAATAATTTATGCTTCTCAAAGCATATGGATAAATGGCCACGTTTTGTATAGAGTGCAATCTTTGGGAAGTACCACTACTTTCACCTCTGAAGATATCTTTGAACTAGGTCATTTGGATATCATCGATATTGTAGATGATGTTCCTAGCGTAGCAGTGACCTTGAATACAAATGATTTTGGTGATGTCAAAACAATGGCAATACTTGCTCAAATACCTGCTGCGAAGTTAGATATGGATGCTACTGCTGATAATACTAATGCAAATTTAGCGGTTGTCAGTGGTACTCAGTTTACGGAGACTGGTACATATCTTCATGGTGCTTCTTTGCCAGATTTTGCTGTCCAGTGTGGTAATTTACCAGGGGTTACTTTATGGGCTCCGGTTCAAGAGGAATGTTCTCTTGGTACTCTAGATGAAAACATTGACCAGACTTTGTTTATGGATGAAGTTTATGTTAATAGTTTAGAGTTTAGTTATACCACTGGTGCTAATGCTACTGAAAATTATGGTGCAGAAACTGACCAGAAGATGTGGCTTTTGAATGATGGAAAATTTGTTAGTTATGACGAATTCCTTTTGGATGTTACCGATGTTGGTAATGATTACGTAGATCTTACTTTGGCCAGTGCCGCTGATGTAACAACTTTGAGTTATGGAATTGGTTTTTTGAGAAAAGATGCCAATGGTGAACCGGCAGTTACGATTTGGGATTCTGCTAATAATGAAATGACTAATTGGCCGGTTAACACAACTGGTGCTACTACTACTCATTTCTATCTGGATAATTCAGCTCCAAATAGACTGACTTTCCCAAGTGGCAACACTTTTATAGCTGACGACATTCTTATTTGTGTTTATTGTTCTGATGAGTATGCTGTTAGTGCTACAAGTACATATTTTGCTGCTTTAGACACAATTGATAGACCAGACCATGTTGGTGCTATTAGGCAGGGTCAGGTAGAAATTTATATGGTGTCTGACACTGACTCTTCGTTTGATATATCATGGAGATTGACTGGTTGTACTATTAGTGCTGACTTGACTCGTGAACCTCTGTCAGAACTTGGGCATTTAGGTCCATATGATAGACCGGTTACACTACCTATTCCGATTACAGTTACAGTTGATTCTACCGGTGGTGATTTGGAAGCTTGGTCCAAGCTTGCCAATAAACTTGATGTGTTTGATGCTAATACTTTAGATGATATTAATTTGGCTGATCTTATGGCTTACGAAAGTATGAAATTAGTAGTTAAAGTTTATGCACAGACCGATGAGGAAGCTGGCGGAACAGGTGATAATAGAACTGTCGCAGAAGGATCTGCTCTAGTAGACCAGATGTATTTTGAGAATGGTACCGAAGGAGGACCATATTCAGCTACTGATACTGAGCGCGCTTTAAAAACTATTGTTATTGAGCATTTAAAAATTACTGATGAAGCTTATACTTTAGATTTGGGTTCTAATGCTACTCAGACATTTGGTTTTAGATCTACAAATGATCTGTATGTTATTAAGGGAGATATTAGTATAAATCACGTAACTGATAACAATAAGATAAGACGTAATACGTAATACGTAATGATGTATAGGAAAGATCAGAGGGCTGGGGGTATTATGCTTTCAGCCCTTAAATTTTATGGAGGATTATAGGAAATGGTGATTGAAAATAAACATACTAAGAAACTTAAATCTATGGTTAAAGCAGAAGTTACACATATGTTTGAACAAGCATTAGATTTTGTTCAAGTAGCTTGCCCAGAACCTCATTTTAAGCCTTTGAGATCAAAGATTCTTAGAGTCGGTAATAATTGTATTAGAGGTATCCATAAAGAATTAGATGAGCATTATGATGTTTTGTATAAGGCGTCTTCTGAAGATATAATTGAAATTCAACAGAAGAAGTAAGAAAAGGTATTTATTAAAATATAAGAAAAGGTAACGGAGGATTAAAAATGGTTAAGAGTAAGGAAAATAAAGAAGAAGAAGTAATTGAACAAAAAAGATTTTTTTTAGGGTCTGATGAGAAGACTAAATATCTTATTGTGCCTCCTAATGCAAGTGCCATTAGGGAAGCTGATTGGCAATATAGTAGAATTTACACAAAATCATTAACCGAAGGCATCACCACTAGTGCTGAGATGATGGATATTTTACGTAGACGTGGTATAGTAGGTCCTGAATTCGAACAACGTGCTGCAGAATTGACTACTGGCTTGAATGAAAAGATTTTAGCTCTAGGTAACGCTTATGATTTGGATGAAAAAAGAGACCTGGCAGTAGAGGTAGCTGAAGCTCGTGATGAATTATTTCAATGGAATCAACGTTTAAATGGACCAATGGCTAATACATGTGAACAATTAGCAGATGACTCTAGATTAGAATATTTAACTTCTTGTATGATAGCTGATGAAGATAATAACCGTATTTGGGAAGTATACGATGAATATATAAATGAGACAGATCAAACTTTATCATTGAAATCTAGATTTGAAGTTATGTTGTACTTACAAGGACTTGAACATGATTTTCTTGAAAAAACACCAGAAGCAGTAGCTATGAAAGAAGTAGAATCTGATATATTAAAGAAAGCTGCTGAAGCAGCTAAGGCTTTGGAAGCTATACAGAAGGAAGAAAAAATTCCTGAAAAAATTCCTGAAAAAAAAGTTGCAAAAAAGAAGATTATTAGGAAAAGAAAATTGGAAAAGTCTGAGTAATTAGTTATGTTATTAACTGATGAGGAAGCCGAGCGGTATTTAAATCAAATTTTTATTGGTCAAAAATTAATTTATATAGAAGACAAATTATTTTTATTTAAACAACCTGACAACTATACAAAAGCACAGGCTGATTTAATATATGATAGTACATACAATGACGCCGTAAAAAGTGGCATGCTTCCGGTTGATAAGTTGAAAGAAATACTTGAAAAACGACATATAATTTCTGATAAAGAACAAAAAGAACTTGAAGGGTTAAAATCACAATTATATGCTCAACAGATTTTGTTTGGCAAAACTACTAGAATTAAAGCTAATCAAGATCGTATAAAAAAAATTGTAGATAGGCTTAAAGAAGAAATATCTGTAATAGAATCAAAGAGACTTTCTAAATTAGCTATGTCAGCAGAAAGTAAAGCATCAGAAGAAAAAGCTTTATATCTATGTTGGGCATGTACTTATATAAAGATAGAAGATAATTATGAATTATATTGGAAAAATTTTGATAATTTATTGAATGAATATAAAATAGAATTAAGAAATAAAATTTTAATTAAATTTTTACAATTTAAAGCTGGAATACCAACTGAAACAATTAGATTTTTAGCTAGACATAGTTTATGGCGAATAAGATATGTAACTAGTCAAAAGGTGTCGGACCCTTTGTTTGGTGTTCCGACATCACAATATACAAATGATATGATGAACTTGGCTTATTGGTCTAATTTCTATCAAAATATATATGAAATGATGCCAAAAGATAGGCCAACTGATTTAGTTATAGAAGATGATGATGCCTTAGATGCTTTTATGAAATCGTATTACGAGGAAAGGAATAGAGAGGAAACAGCAGAAAAATCTAAGTATCAAACAAAACAAAATAGAGGCACATTATCAGCATTTGATAAAGAAGAAGTTATAGTTACTCGCTCACATGAGTTATACGAAGATATAGAATATGATAAGCCAAGAGAAGCTCAAAGAATTAAAGGCAGAGCCGACGTAAAAAAGAAGGCAAGACGGAAACGATAGGTTAGGAGTTTAGGATTGGTATAAGGCATGTTTAGTTTTAAACTACTTATGGGAGGTGCAGCTTGGCAGAGTTCACAGTTAATCATAAGATTATATCAGAATCTGGAGGAAGAACACCGGGTTCATCTAGACCTATTGGCAAATCAACTGATTCCGCTATTGCAAGTGGTATATCTAAAGTATTAGAAAAATCCCTTAAAAATTTAGCTAATACATTATCAAAACAATTATCTAAAGATTTGGATAAAATTCTTACTTCTGTTTTGAGACGTTCCGGTGGTGCATCTACTGGCGTAGATTTAAAAGGATATACTAAGAATGTAATAAAAGCAGTAACTGATGACATGGCTAAAGATTTTGTTAAGACTATATCTAAGAAATATATAGGCGCCGGCAGTTCAACCTCGAATGATCCTTCCAGAGCAACAAATTCTTATTTAAAAAATATAGACAAACATATAGAAGCAGCTATAGGTAAAATTAATGCATCTGTTCAAACTAAAACAGGCGGAAAAGTGCAGCTTGATTCTGCATCTATTAAAGAGTTATCTAAAGCTATGTCTGGTCCAATTAAAGACACTCTTTCTAAATTAGTGCCTAAAGAAACGGGAACAACTATAAGAGAGTTGGGTAATGTTTCTAGAACATTAATGTCCCTTTTAAAGGAAATAAAAGAATTAGGCACCGCTATTAAAGGTATGAAGAAGTCGGGTGGTGGGGTAGATTTATCTGAAGCACCAAAAGTAGTAGAAAGTTTTAAAAAGTTAGGATCTGCAGTAAAAAAATTACCAGAGGAATTTAATAAATTAAAAGAATCTTCAAAAAAATTAATTGGTGAGCAAAAAATTCTCTTAGAAGAAACCAAAAATATGATAGATGCCGCTAAAAAAGAAGCGGCAGCTACTATAAAAGTTATAAAAGAGTCACCCACTAAATTTTTACCTAGTGCACAACCAGTAAAAAAAGAAGCCATCAAGGTTATAGATACAGCCAAAGGTGGGTTAGATAAGGTAATTCAAAAATTAGGCGGCGATATAGACAAAGTTTTTTATAAATCTCTAGATTCATTAGATAAAATTTTTGGTAATATTGTAAAGAAGTGGGGAAATGATTTAGCTAAAAAAGCCGATCAGTTTGCTATTTCAGATAGCACCATTAAAACTATAGATGACTTAAGTTCTTTTTTAGATCAATTCAGAAAAGCATTTAAAGACTTGAACCTACCAAGATTAAAAGAAGTAACTGCAAAGACAATAGCAACTGGAAAACCTGTAATAAGTAATGAGACAGAAAAACTGCTGAAAGATCTCACAAAAATACTTGTTAAGATGTCTGATACTCCTTCTACTCCTGCTGATTTTAAGAAAGATTTTTCCGATAGTATGGTAGATATTGGAAAAAAAATAGAATCTGGGGTAAAGGATGGTATTAAAGAAGGATTTAAAGAATCACAATTCCGTCTTGGTAGAGACCCCAGCACCGCTGAACAAATCAAAAACATACAGAAAGCTACCTCCCAGATAAGAGGTCCTTTTAGAACATCCCAATATCCACAAATAGCTATTCCACCTACTACAAAAGATGTGACTTTAGATATGCCAGGAACTTATGGCAAACAAGGTACCAAAGTAAGGGAAGCTGTTCAGCAACGTATATCTGGGTTGGCTTCTTCTCTTAAGTCTCTTCAAGATTCAATGGTAATTATTTTAGACAAAGAATTTAAAGAGGCAGGAAAGGGTTGGGAGGTTGTAAAGGATTCTACTCAACAAAATGTACAAGATTTTTTTAAAATAGTAACTTCTGGTAATTTAAAAACTGCCGGCAAACAGTTTGCTTTTGATGTAGCTAATGTGTCTGGAATAAAACGCGAACTTACTAAGCGAGGAGTAACAACTAAAGTTATTTCATCAACAGCAGCGGTTAAGGAGTTGAAATCAGCTTTAATAGATGAATCAGTACAGAAAGCCAGAGGCGAATTTTTAGAAAAAATAGCTCAATGGATTAAAACCAAAACAAAAGAAGAGATATCTGTTTGGGAAGGTTTAGGTGATTTCAAAGGTAAACTTACAGAGGTTAAAGAATTAGATGTTAAAAGCAAAGGTGTTTTACCAGGAAAAGAATTAGTTAAATCACTAAAGGCAAGATTAAGCAAACAACAAGCTGAAGAAGTATTTAAAAAAACATTCGCATCTGTGGAAGCAGAAAGATATATGAAACAGCCCGGCACGGATACTGCTACGGGCGCTAGAAGATCTCCTTTAGTAAGGACTGTTAGTATTCCAGCAGCTAGGTTAACCAAAACAGGCGCAACTGTGTTTGAAACAGCCAGAGGAAGCCAAAGAGCGTTGCCTCAATTTGCTGTGTTTAAAACAGGGTTTGAAAAAATATATAATTTATTAGAGAAACAACAAGCATTAGTATACGATAAAGGTTTTGCGGAAAAAATACAAAAAGTAGGTGTAAGACCTACAGGGCCCGATTTAAAAAAAGCTAATGAGTTAGCAAAAGAAATGTTAAAAGATTTTGCCGGTACCGGTGAATTAGCAAGTGCAGAAATAAGAAAACATCTTCAAAAAGCATCTAAAATTAGAGCCGTAGGATTAGCCCCTAGTGCTAAATTTGATTTTGGTAAAAAAATAGAATCCGCATTAAAAATAGATAAATTAAGCACCAACATGGATGGTTTTTTGAAAGCTATTGAAGAAGCAGGACTTTCGGCTTTTGATATAGTAAAGGCCATGGATCAATTGGAGTTTAAAAATATATATGATATATTACAAAAAGTTTTAACTACTGGTTTAGAACCATTACAAGCTTTAGGTAAAAGCCCGCAGTTTGATAAAACTATAAGAGACCTTGAAACAGCCATTCAACAAACTGTTCAAACTTTACCACTTATAGAACCAGGCCGTCCACGAAGAGCTCTTCATCAAGAAAATGTTTTAAATCTTTTATCACGCACGTCTGGTCCTTTTGTTGGTGAGAAGCCTTTGGCTCCGGAAAAACAAACAGAATTTATTAAGGATTTGAATATAAGATTTAACGAAATGATAAGGGATGCCGGCGCAACAGGAGAACAAATTCTTAAGAAAGGTATGCGGACTATTTCTACTCTAGGTATACCAGAAGAGCAGGCAAGTAAAGTGCAATTTTTTAGACCAGGGACTACTGCCCCTTCAGAGAAATTTCTATCAGCATTAGATGCTGTTTCTACAAAAATGTATACTGATATTCTTCCCGAGATGGCTCCATTTGGATCACAGTTTACACAGTTTGGTAGAAATATAGCTAATGTTACTAATGCATTGACGTCTTCTAAAAGTGAGATAGATAAATTTACTAAAGGGTTCGGAGCTACCCCTGTAGGTGGTTTTGGTACTGAATTTCCATCTCTTAGAACTCAGAGAGAATCAAGTTTAATTTCTGGCGGAAGATTAGGTTCAACCGGATATGGTTTTAATGTTATGACAGAGTTACGTCATACTGCTGGTACTTTTGAAGATCAGATATTAGTTTCTGGTAAAATGGCAGAAGCATTAACTTCAATAGTTAAGAACATAGTTAAACCTAGTGCTGGCGGGAGATTATTAAGAGGTGATCCTGCTGGTGCGGAATCAATAGAAGCTATACGAGAGGGTGTAGTAAGTGACACTGCTATAAACAAAGTTTTTCAAGAATTCCAAAAAGTGTTAGGTGTACCTCAAAAATACCAAGGGCAAGCAGATAGAGCTTTTTTAGATGAAGTTAAAAAATCAATAACTGTTGTCAGAGGTGAAGAAGTAGAAGTTCAGCAAGCCAGATTGACAGAAGTATTTTTAAACTTTTTTGGCAGAAAACTTACAACCAGATATGGTTCCAAAGGGGTTTCAGTTACTCCACAAGGTTTGGATAAATCTACAGCTGCAGATATAGTTAAAGCTATTCAGGCATTTCCTAAAGCAAAAGTTAAAGTTCTAACTGAAGAAGAAAGAGGAAAAGCGGGTTTAGGTGTAGCGTTATTACCAAAAAGTATGGGTGAATTATTATCTGAAGTTATAGGTAAATACGGGGATCATCTCACAAAGAGTGGTTTTAAGGTAGAAGAATTACAAGATTCATTATTACAATCAGGTAATAAATTTATATTGGATTTATTTAAAACAACAGGTGTAGTGACTGCTGAAGAAGCGTTTGAACAGTCCAAAATTTATGAGAATGTTGTAAGCGCCCTAGATGCGTTGGGTCTTAATATTAAAAACGATTTAGAGGGTATAAAGAGTATACGTGGTCTTTATAAAGCAGAAGTAGGCGAGAAAGCCCCTTTGTTTAAGGAAAAACCAATAGATGTTAGGATTAGTTCCTACGGTATAGGTAAACGTGGTTTACAGCCAGAATTTTTAGAATCAATAATGAGTAATATCGCTGGTACAGGTCCAAGGGGTGTTACTACACTAGCTACTAAATTACCTACTAAGGGTAAATTTGGTTATCCAGAGCTTTTAGGTACAGCAGGCCAAAAAGGTTTACTATCTACAATTTCTGGTGAACTAGGATTTGAGACTATAGGTAAGCGTGAAGACATAGAACAGATGTTGTTTGAACGTTTTAAAGCTTCAGGAAAAGACCCAGATGTTGCTAAAGTTATGGCTAAAAGAGGAGCAGCTTTAGAGGCTCTGTCTAATTACTATACAACCATCATAGATGAAACTGGTAAAGTTCAAAAAAGTATTGTTGGGGAAAAGTTTGTATCTATAGTAGAAGAACCAGGTCAATTTGCTCCAACGACAGCTTCTGATATAAGAAGAAAAGAATCAGGTGTCAAAATAGATGTTCCTGTCTTTGCAGCATATTCTACTGTTTTTGGAGAGTCCTCTAAGATGATGGAGGAGATAGGGAAAGGATCTACTTTTGCTGCCAAAAAACATTGGGAATTTATAAAAGCACTACAATTTACTAATGATCAAGCTAAAGACTTACAAAGTAGACTTTCAGATTATTTAGAAGAGGTAGATTTATTAGCTGTAAAATCATTTGATCAAGCAACAGGTACTCTTGCAGAGCAAGGAGATAAATTAGATCCTGAAAATTTAGCTAAAAGTTTAATTGGTACTATATTTGATGTAAAAAAATTCCCTAAACCATTTTTATTACAAATTCCAAAAGCCACAGGTAAGGTAGGAGAAAAGGAACCTTTTTATGTTCCATCACCAATAGCTAGAGGTACATTTGCTGAAGAACTGATCGCAGGTGAACGTGGTTTTGATGTTTTAGCTAGACGAATTCAACATGTTATAAACATGGCCAAACAAGCAGACGAATTGTTACAGCGGCCGGCTGAATTACAAAGTGAAATTGAAATGCTAGAAACAGAAATGAATAATCTTGTTATGACTGGTAAGTCTGCGCAGGCACAAGATGTTGGTATAATTAAAGAAAGTAAACAAACAGATTTGGATAGAATACTTAGTGGAAGTGGTGCTTTTTCAACCACTATAAAGGCTAGAGTATTAGATAAAATTACGGAACTAGGCAAAAAAGCCAGACAAAGTACAAATGTTGATGAGGTTAAGGAAATTTTAGATACTTTGATGAGTGGTTTATCTACATTCGAAGCTCCTGCAGAAGCATTTAGAGTAAAAGGTGAAATGCCACTAGGTGTCAGCCGAACCACATCAATGTCTTCTGAGGTAGAAAATATAAACAAATTTTTAGAAAGATCTAAAGCTGATCCTAAGAAATCACAATTACAAGCATATAAATTAACTGTAGATAAGGCCCGTGATTTATTAATAGGACAAAGCCCACAAATGCAAACATTTTTTGATAAAGTTGTTAAAGGTATATCAGAAATAAAAACCGGACAAACACCAGAGACTAGTGATTTGTTAAAAGAATTACAAGGTTCTTTATCATCAGAGAAGCGTTTTATGGGTAAACCTCTATTACAATCTTTAGAAGAAAAGAAACGTTTAACAGAGCCAGTAATAACAGCCACAAGAAGTAGACAAACAGCTGTAGATAGAGCTATACAAAAAGGTGAGGGGGCAGGGGTAGCAGCCAAATTAGGAATAGATATTGAACAAGATTTACAAGCTCAGTATTTTAAGAAATTAGATAATTTACAAAAAGCTAAAATAGATTACTACAATGAATTAGCTAGGGCTACAGTTGGTAAAGAAGGCGCTGTTGTTAGTACATTATTTTCTAAAACTATTCCTGGACTAATGCAAAAAGCTATTACTGCTACTGTAGATAGAACGAAAGAATTAAATGAGTTTAAAAATAATTTAAGAAAGATATTTGAGGCTACTGACCCATCCCTTATAGATTTGGGTAATTTAGAGAGTATAACTCAAGATATAAATAAAATAGCTTCAGAACACGCTAAAAGAGTTACTCAACAAAAAAGAGCCGGATTACCTGTACTTAAGCAACATGAAGTAGGTATTCCTATGAGGGCAGCGAAGAAGCTTCCTGTGGAATTTACTAAGAAATTTACGATGATTCCACCAAGTGAAACTGGTGAAGAGGGCAGAATAGAGAGGTTTGCTGAACCAGTTAAGAAAAAAGGAACTTTGTTTGATTTATTAAGTTATATTGAAGATTTACAGGAAGCCACAGAGACTGGGAGATTTGAAGGAAAGCCTATAGATATAGGAGAATTAGGTAAAAAAATACAAGATCACATAGAGAAAGATTTGTTTCCATATGTTGAAGCAATACGTTATCCATTCACTGGTGTTTCTTCTATAGTTCCGTATGAAGCAAAACTACTTACAGGCCGGTTAGGTAGAGAAGGCGAAAAGACTTTTGCTGTTCCTGGAGCACCTGATATGGATGTTGTAGGGTTTAATAAGATTATAAATGATCTCAGATCGGTTATAGAGAAAGCCGGTGAGATGAGAGAGTCCGAATTTAAACGTGCAGATATAACTGGTACAGCTGCAGATATGGCTAAAATAGCTGAGTTTGGTACTTTGATAGATCAACTTTCTCAAGTTATTTCTGAGGTTATTCCGAAGTATGCAGCACACACAGCAAAATTAGATTTTGATGGTGATCAAATAGTAATACATACCGCCAAAACTAAAGAAGCTAGAGAAGAAATAAAACGTCATCATGATACTATAGTTAATTTTAATTCACAGCTTGAAAAAGGTGTTCCTTTCGGCAAAACAACACAAGGAATGTATAGAGATATTTTTACATCAGAAGCTCTTTTATCACAACAACCTACAGGTCCAGCTATATTAGCAGAGTCAGCAGAAGCATTTTATAAAAAATTTCCTAAAGAAAAAGGTTTTGAGTTTTTGAAAAAACCATTTCTAACCGAAGAAATGGAGTTTTTAAAACCAGGAGAAAAATTAAGTACATTAGCTTTGGGCGGACAAAGTATAACCAACATGTTAGAGGATGTAGTAGGGGAGACAATAAAAGGATCAGAATATGTCTCTGAAGCAGGGGTTGGTAAGTTAAACAAAGATTTGGTGTTGGATGCTATAAAATCAGTTCAGTCTCCTTTTGAATCAATAGAAAAAGAAATAGAGGATATTTCAACTGGTGATTTTGGAAAACGAATACAGTTTGCTGATGATATATTAGAGGCTATTCGTAAATTAGACGCGGAGTTAGGTTCTAAATTTACTGAAGAAATTGAGAAAATAATAACTAATAAGTTATTTGAAGAAAGATATAAAGATGCTATCACTGCCCAACTATTTAAAATACAGACAGGTATAGAGGTAGAATCATTATACAGAATAAATAGAATAGCAGAATCTGATATAGGCTTTGGTGGAGGTTTCATTGGTAAAGGTAAGTTTAAATCAAGTGAACAATTTAGACAAAAACACCCAGCTGATTTAGGTATAATTGGAAAACAACCTGAGTTAGAGTCACAAACACTTATAAATGAAATAGTTAGATTTGGTATACAGAAAGGTATGGATGTAAAACATGCTGGTGAACGTCCAGTAGCCGGTGAAATGGTTAAATTATTAACAAGGGGACCCAAAGGTGCTGCTGATTTATGGAAAAAAATCACTGATGATACTAAATTTGATAAAAGTTATGATGAACTATCAGAATTTCAGAAAGTTAATGAAAAAGCGATAAAATTAAGAACTGGTGCTTTACCAACGGAACAAATTAGAACAGAATTAAAGAGTTTATATAAAGCAAGGGGAACTAAATTTGATGCTGGTGAATTAGCTGGTGCTGATAGAGAGCAATTACAACAAGCCGTTGTAGATGCTGTAGGGCTTAAAAACTTTTTAGAAGAATTAGCTTTACAAATAAAGACAGCAGCTATAGAAGGGACAATTAAAGAGCTTAAGAAAACTCCTCCAGCTAAGCGACCTAAAGGCGCCGGTGATATAGAAGCTTATGCAAGAAAAACTGTTGGGGCGGAGATGGCAACTGAGGGTATAAACGTAAGAAAAAGAATTGCTATGACTTCATTACCTTTATATTCTTTTAGACGGGGCGATGATTTAAAGGAACAACTTAAGTTGTCCGAGAAAATGCGTGGCGAACTGCCTACTCCTGGATTTGAGTTTAGAACTAAGAAACCAGATGAAGTTAAAGCATTAATGAATAGTTTTAGAGAAGCAAGAGCTACGGCTATGAATTTGCAAGATGAACTACAAGAAGTTATAAAAGGTTCTTCAGGAGAAGCAGCGGCTCAGATGATGCGTGGTTCTATAGAATTAATGCATTCTGAGCAAGCTGAAATAGAAGGCATAGTTAAAAAGTTAAAACAAGAAAGATTTGATGCTGCTGGTATAAATAGAAATATAAGGAATTTAAAGGAAAGATTATTAACTGGTACTGATATTCCTAAAATAACAGCTGATATTTTAAAGACGTCTTCTAAAGCCCGTTTACCTGAAATGGAAAGATTAGCAGAATTTGCCGGTTTGCCTACCATGGGTAAAGAAGAAAAATTTAAAATAGGAGTAGAATTATCCTCTGAATTTCGTACAGAAGGATTAAAAAGAGGAAAGGCCGGTGGGTTAGAAGCAGACGCATTAGAGGAAGCAGCACAAAAATTTGCTAATGGGATGGTTGAAAAAGCAGAAGTTTTGTTTGAGATGGATAGAATATTAGATGCTTTAGTAACCAAAGCACAAGAAGGTAGGTTTTTGGTATCATTGTTACCAAAAAAAGCCGCCGCACAACAAATTAAATCACAAGTTCCTCCAACCAAAAGTTTCAATTTTGAAAAAAGAATGAAAGAGATGGGTTTGTCAAGAGAACCTGGTGCTGGTGATATTAGTAATATACCACCACGTTTAGGAGGACCAGGTGGTGGTTTTGGGGAATTATACAAAGGTGGAATAGTACCTGTCCATATAGTTAGTGTAGCTAAAGATTTGGCCATAGGTTTCGGTGGTAGTGGTCCAACAGCAAAAGAAGATGAAATAATTAAAAGTGGTAGAGAAGCAAAAGCCAAGGTAGAAGAATTTAAAAGAACAATTGCATCAAGAAGAAAAGAAGATGATGTAGATTATTCAAAGGTATATAGAGCAAGTGGTTTAGCAGCAGGCGGAGAGTATAGTCAAAGAAGTGCCTCGTTCGGCAAAGCAGCAAAACCAGGTACCAGAGGTGTATCACAAGTAGAGAGTATAATGAAATCTATGCTGGCTCTAGATGAGTATGATGAACGTTTAGAAGCTTCAGCAGATGTTGGAACAGCATTACATTTAAAGATACAAGAAGCTTTAAAGCAAAAATACGGCGCAGGTGTAGATATAGAGAAATTTGTAAATTTTAGTGATGATGTTTCTAAATCTATTTCTGGACATATAGACGCAGTAATCCGTGATGCTAGTGGCAAAGCAAAAGATGTTATAGATATAAAAACTGTTGGCCAACATTTTGTAGATTCTTTAGATAGATTAGCAGACGCCAGCGGCGTAGTAGATTTTGAGTCAACAAAAGAATCAGGAAAAATGGCTGTAAATGTACGTCAAAAATTAGAAAATGTAGCATCACAATTGAATTTGTATGTAGCAGCATTAAAACAGATGGGAGAAGCATCTGAAGATATTTCTGCAGAAGCACAGTTTTTTTCAGTAGATGATAAATTATTAGAGAAACCAATTAAAGTTAAATTTAAATATGATCCTGATAGATTGTCTAACGATTTAAATGCTATAACTACTGCTAGAGAGCTTATAAATGAATTTGTGTTGTCTAATAAACCATTAGAGGAAGCAGCTGAAGAATACAGAGCTGTGATACAAAGAGTTAAACAAGCTTCATCTAAAAAAGGAGTATCCGGTTTTGCTACTGCTAAATCACCAGAAGCATTATTAAAAGGAAGTTTAGAACCAGCGTTAGAATTTACCTCTGAACAAATAGATTCTTTTGTAGAAGCTTCTTTGAAAGTGTATAAAGCTACTTACGCACAACCAGGTATGGCCAGAGAACCAGGCCAACCTAAAAATATTGATCCTGCTGCTTATAAAGCAAGTAGTAGAAAATTCAAAATAACACCTGATGAACGTGTTATTCCAAAATACCGTGAAGATTTTGCAGAACCATTACAAGCTCAATTAGCAAACCTTAGAGAACTCCATAAACAAACAGTTGCTTTTCAACAACAATATAATGAATTAGGCCTGAACACCGTGTTGGGTGATATGCATAAAGATATACAAGGTGCTCTGTCAGAACGTACGCCGCCGCTGAGCGGTGCTAAGTTTAATGAAGTAATTTCAGCACTTAAAGAAAGTGAAGATATTTCTTATGCAGATTTTATAAAAGCCTGGAAACTTTGGCGCATAGCTATGGGTGATTTTTTATCTAATCAAGCTAAGCAAGCGGAGGATGCATTTACTGTAGCAAAAGAAGGTGGTTCTGCTACACAGGAGTTTGCAGAATTTTCTAGCAGTGTTGAAAAATTTAGAGAATCTATTATACGTAGCGCTGGAAAACAAACTGATATTTATACTCAAAATAGAAGGTTTATATTTGACAAGTTAGCTAAAGAAGGGGGGGTTTTTCTTAACCCAGAGCAATTAGTGGAGAAATCTAGGGGTATTTTTGGTGAGGATGACCAAACAAGGGATATTTTTAAAAATATAGTTGAAAGTCTAGAATCTGGTGGTCCTTTGGCAGCGCCAACAGATGTAGTTCGAGGAATGGTAAAAGAACTAAGCGGTGTTGATCAGGAATTACTTAAAATGATGGAGAACGCTGAGTTAGTAAAAAGAATGGGCAGTGAGATGGTTCAAACTTGGGATTTTGATAGAATAACCAAGGGGGCTGTTAGATTAAGAGAAGCTTTAGCTCAATATTCTAAGTTTAATTTAAGTGAAGCCATTGATGTAGAAGCACGTACTAATATAAAAAATATTATTGGTATGTTGGCTCAAGTAGAAAAACTTTATGGTAAGCTTGATATGGCAAAAACAACTGAGGGTCCGTTTGGTAAATACGAGGCCGGTTTGATTAAGATTCCTCAATTTTTACCACCTTCAGAACAAGAAGCATTACATTTAGGTAATATACAAAGAGTTAGAGAACGTTTTGCTAAGCCAGAAGAAGCAGGCGGAGCTGAAATAGGGGAAAAATTTACTTATTTTATGAAAGTCGCTGATCAAGCTGGTAATTCAATCAAGAATATAGGAATTCAATTTAATAAGTATGGTGAAGCAGCTAATGTGGCTGGTGAAAAAGTAGGTAAATTTTCTGAAATTAATGTAGATTTAGGTAATACGTTGCGTACTACTTCAAGCATGTTTAAATCAGCATTAAAGCGAGTTGTAATGTGGGGTGGAGCAGCAACACTAGTTTATGGTGGCGTTCAACAACTTAAAGATTCAATAGGTGAATTAGCTGATATAGAGATGGGGATAGCACAGCTTAAAATGGTTATGAACCCATTAGAAACTGATTTTGATAAACTTAGTAAGTCTGCAACTGGTTTCGCAAAGCAATATGGTGTTGGTGTAACTGATGTAATAAAATCTATGAAGATTTTTGCACAACAGGGTTTAAAACAAAGCGAAGTAGTAGATAGAGCTCAAGTTTCAACTCTAGCAGCCAATGTGACTACACTAGCTGCTGCTGAAGCTACTGAGGCTTTAACGGCTGCTATGAAGTCGTTTGGCCCAGAGATAGGCACAGCTATGACTGCTTTGGATTCATGGAGTGAGGTTGAAGCTAAGCATGCTATTACAGCTGGTGACATGGCAAACGCTATCAAAAAATCAGCTGCTGCAGCTAGAAATGCTGGTTTTACTTTTAATGAGTTAAACGGTGTAGTAGCGTCCATAGGGGCTGTTACTCGTCAAAGTGGAAAAGAAGTTGGAACAGCAATGAGGTTTATTTTTAGAAGATTAACAGCTGAAAAAGGACCTAAAGTATTAGCAGGAATAGGGATCCCAACTATAACAGATAGTGGTGAGTTAAGACGTGGTTTTGATGTATTAAGTGATTTAAATGCACAATGGAATGATTTAACTAGCGCCCAGAAGATGAATATAGCACAGGCAATCGGTGGTACAAGACAATATAATGCAGTATTGGTTTTAATGGATAATTGGAATGAAGCATTATCAGCCATAGAACATAGTACTAATTCAAAAGGTTCAGCAGAGCGACGTAATCTTGAAGTAATGAAAACATATGCTAAACAATTAGAACAAACTAAAGCTGCTGCTACAGAACTTAAGATGGAGTTTGGGAAGTTTGTATTTCCTGCATTTAAAGTAGGTTTAACCGGTTTAAAAACAGTTTTTGAAATAATGACTGCTATACCGGCACCAATTAAGGTGGCCGGCGCAGCTTTAACTATGTTTTTTGCTTATGCGGCCAAGGGAGTTGGTGTTTTTGATTCATTAACCAGTGTATTGGATAGAGGTCAATCTGCTATATCTAATTTTTATGATGAGTTTAAAAAACAAGGAGATATATCTTTATTTGAAGTTCTTGGAAGAAAACAACCATCGTTGGATGTTAGGGGATTAAAAACAATGGCGCCTGGTGTTGAAGGTGCAACAAAAGGTACAGTATTTAAAGATTTTCATTCCGGTATTGGAAAACTTGCATTTTTACTTAAAAATGTAGGTGATAGTTACAATGAATTTTTAGGGGGTCTGGCAGTAAAAACCACTTCAGCTGCTGGTACCGCCGGAGAAGCTATAGAAAACTTAAGTGGTAAGTTGAGTAAGTTGGATGCAGCATTTGCTTTGGGTTCTACCGGCATCGCTGCCGTTTTTCCTGGGATTATAGATGATATAGTTGTAGGTCTTGTAAATGTTTCTACGACAGGCACTAAAGGTTTAGGTGAAGTATTACGATTTATAGAAAGTAAATTTGGCCCCCGAGCAGAAAAATTTGCTGCTGATGCAGCTGCCCATAACACAGGTTTAGTAAAATCTCTTTTACCATTAGGTTTAACAGCTATCGCTGTTGCAAAATCATTTGACTCATTATACGGTAGTTATGTGCGAATGGGTAAATCTGCTCAAGATTATGCTAAATACGTTTATAATATAAAAAGGGTACAAGAAACCGAGCTACAAGGTGTACGTGATTTAATGAGCAGTTATAAAATGTTAGAACAGAGGTTAGAGGATGTTAATAAAGTAATACAAAAGCCTGAGTTAAAAGAAAAAAGACAATCTTATGATACTTATGTAGATCCTTTATTATCCTTATCAAAATTACAAAATGATGCTATTGGTACTACTAATAGATTAGCTGAAGCAAACCTGGCATTAGTATCTGGGTATGATAAGTTTGGTAATGCTGTTTTAAAAACATCTGTTAATTTACAAACTTATCTAAAAACTTTAGAAAAATCAAAATTAATTGGAATAGCTAAAACAGATATTGATGTAGCTTCGAAATTTATAGAAGATTTAACTACCACTGAGGGCCCAGAAAAATGGAAATATGAATTAAAATCGTTGTTAAAAGAAGCGCCGCTTGTTGGTGATTTATTATCTAAAGGTATAAAAGTAGCACCGGCTAAAGCATTGGATGTTATTACTGGCAAAATAAATAATTTAATAGCGCTAAGAAACAAATACCCATTAACTTCAGCTTTTGATGAAGATATCAAAGAGTACCAATCCTCATTAAAAAGTATAAGAAGTAGTTTTAATGAAACTTATAGTGATTTTAGAAAAACATTGTCTAGTATATCTACAACAGGGTTAGATGCAAAAACCATAACAGATCTTTTCACAACCCCAGGTTTACAAAAAGGGTACGAATTGATGATTGAAGTAGAGCCAGAAATTAAATTAGCTAATATTCAAAGAACTAAGGCAAATATACGTAAAATTACATCAGAGGATGTTTTAGGTGCTGAAATATTAAAAAGAGTTAAACCAGGTATATCTTCTTATTTTGATGTTTCAGCTGAGTTAACTAAAGCTAGATTAGAAACAGCTGGTATAGCAGCTAGAGACACCGGTAAAGTTATGTCTGGTGATATAGTTACTTTAATTCCTCAAATCGCTGACCAATTTCACGTCGCTGGTAATCAGGCGATAGTTCAACTTAAAGAAACAACTGATGGTGTATATGAATGGGTAGCTACTTATTTTAATACAAAAACTATGCAGATAGAAGAAAGACCTTTTGATGAAAATATACAAAAGATGGTAGATCGTATATTCCCAGTTAGAAGAATCCAGGAGGATTTAGCTGAAAGGATAGATGCTTTAAATGCGTTTGTAGCTGGAGCTTCGGCTGGTTTGAGAGGTGTAGGTAAAGCAGATTTTAAAAAGGATTTCAGTTTAGGGGAACGTTTTTTTGCAGATATACCTACCACCACTTTGTTGCAAGGAAGTAAGGGGTTCACTCCAGATAAAGGTTTTGGAAAATCACCTTTTCAACAAGATTGGGCCAAAACAATTGAAGATTTTTTCTTCAAGCCTATGCGAGAGTATAAAGGAAAACTTGCGCAATTATCTAAATTACAACTCACTGGTTTAGAGGAATCTGAAAAAGCTGGTGATATTACTTTATCTAAAGATTTATACGAGGAATTAATTCGTTTACAAGATGTTCTTAAAAACAATCAAGTTGTGTTACAATATAGGGCTGTCTTTGTTGATTTAACTAAAACAATAGAAGCCGGCACAAGATCGATAAAAGAAAATATTGCTGTTGAAAAATCTAGGCAAGCATTAGATAAACCTGTAACTGGATTTATGAAGAATATAGCCAGGGGGTTAGATAATTTGGAAACCGGTGCCAGGAGTTTTGCTGATTTAACTGTTAAACAATTAGCATTAATAGAAAGCCCTAAGTATAGAAGAACAGCTGGGAGATTATCAGAAGTAAATATTAGACGTGAAGGCCAAATGGAAAACATATTTGCTGCTGATAAAGTTAAGACAACTTTAGATAGTATAAGAGATGTCGCTAAAGGGTTTGGTGCCTCTTTAACACCTGAAGAGATGAAACAATATGTTGAAACTGTAGCAAGAACAGGTGATATGGCTACAGCAGAATTAAAAATAGAAACAGCTAAAGTAGTAGGTAATACTGCTATGACCGTTCAAAAACTAGATGACATTTTGGCTAATATGGGTGACCCGGATGCTATTGGCGGTCAGTTAGGTGGTATTATACAAGATATTTCAGCTGGAACTTTTGATGATAGTACCATGAAAACCATAGGTGCTATGAATAAAGCAGCTAGAATAAGAGATAGAGCATTAAAAGATGATGATTCAAAATTGTTAGCCACTAGTAACACTGTGTTAGATAAATTAGTACAGAAATTGGTAGATAATATTGGGTTTGGTCCAGCTGTTAAACAGATCGAAGGAAGAGAGTTATCACCATTATTACGTCAACCTTTATCTTCTACGGAGTTTAAACAAAGAGCGTTTGCTGGTTTAGATTCTAAAGTTTTTGTAGATAAAATGACTAAATATGGAGATGCTTCTAATTTATCGTTTGGTAAAAAACTTTCTCAATTTATGACCTCGGGAGTTCTTCGACGTGTATTAACAGGTAGTGTAGGCGTAAAACAAACACCAGCATTTAGAGAAAGTGAAGAATTAGAACAATTAAGAAAATTACAGGAAGATGCAAATAAAAAATCATTTGTAGATTCAAAAAGTTTAGTAAAAGCAGCTACAGCTTTTACTGTGTTTGTACAATTTAATAAGAAGCATTCCTCCAAAGTATTAACTTCGTTAGAATCCCAGGCTACAGAATTAGATGAACAAATTTCAGCTACAAAAACAGGAAGTGCGGCTGCTGATACTTCTAAACTTGAGGAAGGGTTAGAGTCTGTAAAAAAAGCTATAGAAAAAGAAAAAGAAAGTTTAGAATTTCATAAAATGGCACAAGCTGTAACTATGATTAGTGGTGGTGCTTTACAGTTCGGCAGAGCCGTAGGCCTTAGTGAGGATGCAGTAAAAAAATTAGGAGCAGGCGCTATTGCTACTTATGGTGCGTGGAAACTAGTAACTCAGGTGACTGGAAAAGAAATGCCAGAAGCAGCCAAAGAATTTGGCAGCGTCCTTAAGGAGGCAGCATCAGAGTATAAGGAAAAAGGAAAAGTAGGGATACCGTTAGGTCTCAAAGTTAAAAGTTCTGGTAAAAAGTTTGAAGAAGCTTACGGTGAACGTGTAAAAGGGTTCACTGGTGTAACTAAGGAGGAGTTTAAAAAGAAAGTAGAATCAAAATTAGGTGAAAAGTCAATTTCAGAGGCTAGTATACAAAAAGAAGCGGAAAAAATAAGACAAATAGCTAAAGGCAGTGAATCTATTAATAGGTTACAACAATTAGTTTTAGCAACATTAGCTGCCACATTTGCTGGGTATGCAAATGAAAAATTACAACCAGGTGTTCGCTCCGCTACCTTAGAAAAAAATGCTGAAGAGCAAGCCAAAGTTTTAGAAGATATTATGAAAACATATCCAAACGCTGTTGAAGATATTATAAAAGAAATGAGACAGGAAACCAAAGCGTTTGATACTAAACCTATGAAGTTGGATACAACAGAAAAATCTTTAGTATTAGATACAGATGAAGAATATAATAAGGTTTTACAAGATACCTCTAAATTTAGAGATGGATTGGTGTCAGAATATCAGGAGATAGCTAAAGAGACTAAGAAGTTACAAGATAGTTTAAATGAAATAGAACTAACTAAAGGTTTAGAAAAACAAATAAATGATATAAATAGAGGATTTTTAGACAGAATACAGAGATTTCAGATAAGTAGAACATACGGTGGACCTGCTACTTTAAACAAACCACTTATGGGATTTCCAGGCGAAGTAGAATTACCTATGGGCGTAACTGACATGTCTACACAACAACGAGCATTTACTGATTTTTCTAAAAAATTTAAGGATTCTATAGCGGTGTATTCTTTTTCTTTACAAGAAATGTCTGGTTTACAAGATGATTACGGAAATTTATTAGCCCAACGCCGTCAATTTATAGAGGATGAAATAGATGATACTGATGCTTGGGATAAGTTAGAAGATCAAATAGAAAGTACTAATGACACTTTAGAAAATATGGTTGATGCACTTAGACGAGTAGGAGAACCATTAAATAATTTGTTTAAATTTACGGACGCTATTTATAATTTAAAAGACGCATTAGCTGAAGTAGCAATTATAGATGCCACAGAGTCAATAAGAGGTTTTAAGGAATTTCAAAAAAGTTTGGATAAATTATTAGGTGGGCCATCACCAGAGGCCGTAACTCAAATAAGTCCTAAATTTGAACGAGAAGCAGCTGGGGTTGGTATTAGATTAACAGATTTACAGTCAACTAAAAAAGGAGCAGAAGAAGCCAGAATACTCATAGCAATGACAAAGGCTTCAGGAGAAGAGCTTAGATTGTTAACACAAGAGCTTATAGATTTACCTGAAAAGTTTAGAAGGGAGGAGCAAGGAAGGAAGCAAAGTACGGAAGACCAAAAGCTTATTCGTCAATTAGGACCATATGAACAAGCTTTGAATGATATAGAGAGACTTGTACAGAGTTCTGGAATATCTGATGATAGAAGACAAGAGCTCAGAGATTTACAGGAACAAATAGTTGCAGTGTTAAACAGAGCTACTGAAAAAGTTCCAGGTAAACAGCTATTGAGTGAAGTAGGTGGTGGTTTTTGGAATAAACTATTTGGTACATATAGAGAAGATGAAAAACGTGTAGAAGAAGCTATGGCTGGTAGAGACCCTGATGCATTGATACGTAGAGGTGTTGGTGCGAAGGAAGCTGCTAAGTTGGATGAACAGGTTAAGTCAATGACTGAACAATTATTAAAAAAAGTTCCAACAGTGGATATGATTGGTATGAAACTATCTGTAACTGATCCTTTGTTACGTGAGTTGGAAAAACATACCATATTACTAGTTGGTATAGCTAAAGGTAGTGGGGTAGATGTAAAGGACATCGGTGTTGATTTAAGATCGCGTTATGCTCGAGAATATGAAGAAGTTACTAAACAACCAGGTCTTTTAGATAAAATAGGTACTGTAACATCACCAATACGTATGATTAACAAATTAATGGATAGCGTTTCAAAAATTACTGATGGAAAAATTCCAAGTGGTGATGAAATTTTTAGAAAAATTAACGATGTAACATCTCCAATACGTATAATTAATAAATTGATGACAAATTTGTCAAAATTAATTGGTTTTGGTGAAAAACGTGCTTTTGGTGGTCCCACTAATGGTCGTGTTTTTGGAGCTGGCGGTCCTAAAGAAGATAAAGTGCACATAATGGCTAGTCCAGGAGAATTTATGATAAACGCAGCTTCTTCTAAAAAGTTAGGATATAATACTTTAAATTATTTAAACAAGAAAGGTGAACTTCCAGGTTTTGCTGAAGGTGGGATGGTTTCAAACTGGCTTAAAACTGCCTGGGATTTTTACTTTGGCAAAAAAGATGTAGAAATGACTGGCCCCCAAGAAACAATGGGTAGGATGAGTTATTTATCTAATAAGGAAACTAAGAAAAAAAGATTAGATGAAGCATTTGATATTAATGCTAAAGGTTTTGCTGAAGGTGGATTACCTGTTGGCGCGGGAAGACCTATAAGCACTATTACAGGTAAATTTGTACCTACAGATGAAGAAAAGTGGATTGGCGGAAAAAAATTTCTTAGTGCTTTGTTAGATGTTATTCCAGGCGTCGGGGATGTAAAAAGCGGTAAAGAAGCCTGGTCTGGTGAAGATATTTTGACTGGAGAAAAACTAGGCATATTGGGCCGCTCTTTAGCTGGATTAGCGGTTTTACCTTTTGTTCCAGGCAGTATAAAAAATTTAAGTAAAACATTTAAAAAAACCAAAAATGTGGGCACTTCATTTATGATAGAAAGCGCCGGATTGTTAAGTAAAGAGATTAGGTTTTTTAAGGAAATGTACCCAGATGTTGCTAAAAAACTTGAACGAACAGTTAATATACTTCCTCAACATAAGATGTCAGCACGTGGTAAGTTTGTTACAAAGGAAAGTGAAGCCGGTAGATTAGGTCTTGATGAACCATACTCAGTGTCTATAGCTGAACGATTATTAACGGATAGCAGTAAGTATAAACCTACAACGGCTACACATACATTTAAGCATGAAAAATGGCATGCCATGAGGCAATTTGTAAAAGATAAAATCCGTGATTCTAGATATTTAGGTGAATCTGAAGAAACGCTAGATAGGTTTTTGGAAATGAATAGATTTATGGATAGTTTTGGAAAAAGAAAACCATTTTCCAATTATGCTGAAAGGGTTAGACAAGCCCCAGCAACTGATAAATATTTTATGTCGTTAAAAAAAGCCGGCCACCCTGAATACCGGGAATTTGTCCCACCTAAAAGAGGAAATTACGCTTCAGAAAATTTTTCAGAGTTTGCTAAAAAAGTTGAGATAGGGGAAATAAAAGGTGGTTTAGCGCAGCAATTTCAAAGTTTATTTGATCCTAAATATTTTCAACTTGGAGAACCAAGGGGTTTTGCAGAAGGCGGCCCTGTAAAGTATGTAGCTCAAGGAGATAAAATTTATGGATTAAATGCCGCCGGTGAAATAATAAAAGAAATAGGAGATAATAATAAAGAGAAGGAAAGGTTTTTACGAAATAAAGCTTATGCTGTGGGTATTGGTGAGACTGATCCGTCGAATGTACTATTTAAAGATTTACCAAGAGCAAAATTTGGTGTAACTACTAGACAACAAACAGGCAGAAGATTTGCTAGTGAACTAAGTAAAGATCTAGCAAGTAGATTTCCTCTTGGTAGTTTTAGTACAGATGTATTAGTAGAACAGCTTGCAAAAGATAAACAAAGCGCTAAACGTGATCCAAAAATGAGAGAAATTTTACGATTTCCTGGGTTAAAAGAGGCACCGAAGGGTTTTAATATGACATTTGATAGAGAAACGGGTGCTGTTAGTGGCGAAGGTTTAAATTTCGGTGTTCAATCGTATTATGATTTAAAAGAATTCCAATTTAAAGATATGAAGAGAGCAATGAAAGAAGGAAAGCTCTCATTACCATCACTTGCTCCGGGATTTGTTTCTACTGCTGGCGAAGATCCTACAACAAAAGATATATTTAAAAGAAAAAAGATACAAGAAGATGCCTTACGTAAAAGATTACTACAACCAAGTAGAACAGATCTACGTGGAAAAACTGATTTTACACCCAACAGCGAACAAATATTACAAGTTTTTGGTAGAGACACTCAATTATTATATGATTTACACAGTAAACTTAAATATATAGATGAAAATACTCCCGGCGGATTAGGGTCTAAAGAGCAGAGAAAAGAATCCGATCTGTATAATAAATACGCAAAAGTGACAAGTTTACTTGAAAAAGGACCCTTAGATGATAAGGATTTATCGTTTGTTTCCCAACTTATGAGAGACCGTAAATTGATAGCTAAACACGCTCTTTTAAGAAGAGATACAGAGAGGGAACAATTTGGATTAGATATGAGTCCAAGAATGGCTTATATGATTAATCCAAAAATGTTTGGTGAGTATAATAAAGCCAGAGAATCAGGTGATAAATCTGTAGAGAAGGCATCAAAGTTATTTTTTAAAAATAAATTAGGGCAAGGCAAAAATCTTAAAAATATTTTTGAATCAGCAAAAAATTCAACTGAAGAACAAAAAAAATTAGAGTTATTTTTAAAAGAATTTGCTCCTAAATTTTCAACAGATGAATTACGAAAAATTAATGAACAAGTTAAAATTCAAGAAATTATAAAACAACTTAAAAAAAAGGATCCCAAATCAGCCGGCGCAACAGCACATGAATATTCTAGAGAAGCAACAAGAGGTTTTCAGTCTATGCCTGTGATGCATGCAGGTGGTCAAGTTAGAAAAACAGGCCCCGTTTTTGCACAAAGAGGTGAGTTAGTATTACCAAAAGGATTTGCTGAAGGTGGTTTTATAGATGATACTACTTCATCTGCTGTTTTAAAAGAAGGAGCGATAAAAATACAAGATGATGGTATAGCTGAAACAATCGCTGAAAAAATAAAAACAACTTTAGAGAGTACAAAAATAGACATAAAAGAAGATGCAAAAGTTGGAGTAGATGTTAGTGATGTAACAGTTCCGGTAGATGTAGGAGATGTAAAAATAGGAATAGACACAGTTGGTGTAACAGTGCCAGTAGATACATCAGACGTATCTGTAGGAATCGATGTAACAGCAGCAGCAGATACTATAGGACAAGCTATATCAAATGCTATTAATAATGCATCAGTAGATGTTAAAACAACATCTTCTACAGACTCAGTCGGCGCTGATAAAATAGATGAAGTAGCTTCATTGGTTAGCGAAGTACAAGATAAGGTGTTTACTCTTAGAGATGAATTAGAGTCAGAGATAGATGCTTTAAAGGGTTCCTCAGTAAACTCTGGCACATTGAGGGCAGAAGTTGAAAGCATAGTAGGAGCGGTTATGGGTAGAATAGAACAAGACGTTAATAATCAAGGAAATACAATTAATAATTTAACCAGTAAGGTTATTAGAACAGAACAAAGATTGGATGTAAAAATAGACGCGGCTAATGGCCGCGCTTTAGACGCGCAAAATTTTGCAACAAGATAAGATAGAGGTTAATAAATGGCTATACATTATACTGAAAATAATGCTGAAGAAACTGGCCCCATTATCGACTCAGAATTATGGGAAAATTTTGGAGATATAAATTTAATCCGCGAAAGCGATTATGTAGAATGTGGTGGCCCGGTTAATTTAGCTTACGATGTTTTAAACACTTTTGGTATCTCTTGTTCCACACCTAGTATAGGTGGAGCTATAAAAAATGTTGATATTAAAAAAATGGAAGCCCGGACTGTAATAAATTTATCTTTGATAGAGTATGCAGCTATAACTGGACTAAATGCTTTTTATGAAGCTATGGCTAATGAATATGGTGATGTTGAGTTTAAAGCAATAGGTAGTTACTCTGGACAAATAACAGATATATATTATGAAATAGAAACTGGAAGTTATAAAGAAGAAGCTGTAGCTGTGATGGTTACTGGAGCGAAACCATTAATTAAAAGAAAAGAATTAGAATGGAAACCTATTTGGGGAACAAATCCAACTAGAATTTATAGTTTACAAGACATGCTTAGTAATTGTCATAGAGAAGCATTTAGTAGATATGCTACAATAGTGTTTAAAGATCCACAATTAGATACTTCATATAACGATGGTATTGATAATCTTTATACAATTGATGATAATAATCCATGGGATACAATATTAGGATATGTTAAATATAAAGAACCACCTAAAAATTTAGTTACACCTTTTACTAAAATAACTTATGCTAATCAGTCAGCTATTCCTGTAAAAATAGGCGGAGAAGATGTAAACGGGCCTGATATGGGGGTATTACAACCACTACCTACATATGATCCAGATCTTTTTGATGCTTCTTGTTGGACTCTTGACACTGGAACTGAAATTGATCCATTAGATGGTGTTAAGGTAGAAGTTCCAGATGATTTAAGGTTTGTAACAAAAAGGGAAGTTACTGTAGATAAATTTATGGGTATCTCAAAAGTATATTTAGTGGGGTTTGATATTGCGTTGGTGCACGCAAGACCAATGAATGACGCGTCTGCTATTCAAGCTCCAAGCCCAGAAAACTCCGAATTATGGGTAGCTATAAATACACAAAAGAAGACTACTAGAAGATTAACTGAAAATAGAGATTACGTTGTTGCATATGAAAATAATGATGATACTAGTGCGAAAGATCCTTATATAGTTTTTACTAAAGATGTTAGGCAAAATGATAAGTTTCCTTACGGTCAAAATACATCGTTTTACTTGTACCCATATTGTGAATATGCACGTCAATTTGGTATAAGTTTTGAGAAAGAACACATTGGTACTATATTTCCTTACGGGAAAACCAAAGGTTTGTTGGTACAAGAGATATGGGTATATATTGATATTGAAACACCGTCTATAGTTATAGAAGATCCTAGTGGTCAAGCTCAGGGAGCAGATGGTTTTTCAGCAAGAGCATTAGAAATAGCCAAAAATTTAAAATACTATATAGCTCCTATAATAGTTGAAGATATACCTCCTCCTATAGGGTATAGAGGCCCAAGTGGTTCCAGAGTAATAAATCAACTACCTATGCATGATAATGATCCTACTACAGTGGAAGATTTTACAGACACTGATTTAGAAATGGCATTAGATGAGATGCATGGTGGTGGAATGGCTGTTTCGTTTTCTTTTTTAATGGACGATGATTATAATGAAGCAGAAGATATGGTATTAAATATGGCCGAGCTTTTGTATGAACATATGAATAGTGATGTAATAGAAACGGTATACACATGTGGTCCTAATTGTGATCCACAACTTGGTGGAAGAGGGTTATCGGGCGGTGTAGTTAATTCAATAAGGTATGCCTACACAGATAGTGGATCATATACTGTGTCTGTAACAGAAGGTCCAAATTTAGTAGGTAATTTAGCACAGGTTGATGGCGGACCGACTGAAAAAATGAATTCAGATATGAGTACGGGTGGAACAGTAATAGATAGTGTTGGTGATGGTATGACTTTTAAGGTTAGAATAGATGGTTTTGGTGAACGTTGGGGGATTAGTATGACCCACGATATAATACGAGTTGGTGACAAAGTACAATGCACAGTTCATAATTGTCCAATAGAACAGTAATAGGAGAGGGATTATATATGGCAATACAAATGGTAAAGATTAGAGCAGAGATACGTATTGGTAGTTTGAGCGCAGGTACTCCTCCACTTGGACATTCTAATCATATTCTATCTTTTAATGTAGACAAAAGCCGAGGCCAGATTTCTACTTTTTCTGCATCATTAAAAGTTAAACATGGTGAAATTAGTGCTAATATAGTTGGTGATTCTATAATAATTTCGAGCGGAGAAAATAATCCATCTAATAGAATATTTACCGGTATTATTAGATCAGCAAACATAACACCATGTAGAGATGACCCTGTTTTTGTTATATTAAATGTTAGTGGAAATGATATTTTAAGTAGGTTAGATGGTAAGAAATATACAAGACGATGTAGATCAACTAAAGGCACATGGGTAGCTATAAATAATGTGACTAGGCCGGGACTTAGAAGTGGTAAATTAGCTTACGTTCCGTTAGAACCAACTCTAGAATCTACGGGTGGAGATGTGGAAAAAAAAGACAATGTTACTGTTACACGAGGTATAAATTATATAGATACGGACAAATTACCAGAAGGTGAACAAATATTACCGATAGTATTTGAAGTATCACCAGCGGAGACGCAATAATATGGCAGATAACATATCAGCTTTAGCAATATATTTATTACCAGGATTGAGTATAAAAATAAAAGTGCCAATTATGCCAAGAAATAGTACTGGTTTTTGGGCTTTGGAAGGTAGTGACCCCCCTGAAGGTTTTTTTCGTGACATGCTAAATGTTAGTGAAATGACAAGAGGATTTGTAGTGGAGGATGAAAAAATTGGCGCAATTAGTTCTTCTACAGGCGCAGCTGAAGTAGCCGTAATCTACACACATAAAAAACCAGCTAAAAATGCAATATGGTTTTTTTCTGCTACTGGAGAGATTGGTTTAATAAATATAATAACTGTACCTATACATGACCACTCTAATATTCTACAAGGTGGTCCTGCTTTTGGAACATACTTTGACGACAGTGAAGGAAGTTCTTGATGATAACAAGAGAATTAAAACTTAAATTAACTACAAAACAAAAGAATTTACTTAACAGTTGGTTATATCAACTAACTGGTGTTTATAATTGGGCTATCAGAAAAATAGAATTAAATGATGCCAATAAAATTTACTTCAGTAAATTTGACTTTTGTAATTTACTATCTAATCATAGTAAAAAGCTTGGAATTCCATCTCATACTGTTCAAGGAATTTTAGACCAAGCTTACACAGCATGGAACCGTTGTTTCAAGAAGATCTCTAAGAAGCCAAAATTGAAATCTACTAGAAATAAATTAAATTATATACCGTTCCCGGACTCAACACCGATGCATAGAGTTTCTGATAAAACCATTAGGATTCCAAGACTTGGTAAAGTTAAATATTTTAAACAGAAATTACCAGAAGGCCAAATTAAACGGGCTAGAATAATTCGCAGAGCTTCTGGTTGGTATTTACAACTAACAATAAACGCTATTCATAAATTTGGTGTGGAAAATACCAGTCAAAAAGTAGGAATTGATACTGGATTTAAATATTTGGCGGTTCTTTCTGATGGAACTAAGTTTAGTAATTTAAGAGCTTTTCGTAAAGCTCAAAAACGACTGGCTCAAGCACAACGTGGTAAAAGGAAAAAGCTTGCCGCCCGTTTACACGAACGAATTAAATACAGACGTAAAGATTATAATCACAAGATTTCAAGATTTATTGTAAAAAATTATTCAGAAATTTACATCACCAATGATAATTTGATGAAGCAAGCCAAAACATTTGGTAAATCAGTTGGTGATGCTGGAATAAGTCAATTAAGACAATTCATTCTCTACAAGAGTGACGTTCACAGTAGAAAATGTGTTTTAGTAGATTCAAAATATACCACCATGACTTGCTCAACCTGCGAAGCCAGAACCGGACCAACAGGATTGAGTAAGCTTGCTGTAAGGAATTGGAAATGTAGTGCTTGTGGAGCACAACATGATCGAGATATTAACTCGGCTAAAGTAATTCTCAATTCCGGGCTGGGATACAGCCTCGATAACACTGGAACTCACGCCCACGGGCCGGAGATCTTCAGACTGAAATCATCTGCTCGACACCAGATGAGTATCAAGGGAGCACATAATGGCTAATGGTTGTTGTAAATTAGTTGGTAACTTAGAGTTACCAGGAATAGATGGTTGTATAATCTCATTGAATATGAGTTCTAAAGCAGAACTTATTAAAGAATGTGATGATGAGATATTGGTTGGACCTACTGTAGGTACTGTAAGTATAACTGGATATGCGGTTACTCCTGCGTCTAATGATAGTGGTGTTCATACCGGTTGTCCAGGCAAAGCGGGGGTATCAATAACATGGGCTCGAAGATATGATTGCGATAATAATATATTATATTTTATTCCAGCCGGCGCTGGCGCATCTTATGTTGCAGGTGACGTAGGTGGCTTAGCTACATTACATAATTCTTTTGGTAGGACATATTCTACAATGAGTGCCAGTGCGTCATCAGGCCCTGCCACAATATATATGGAGACAGAGCAAGAAGATGGATACGGTCTTATATATACAGGTGGACCTATAAGTTTTGATTCTGATGATACTTTAGAATTTCCTAATTTTATGAATTCAACTGGACCAATGTTGTATTTACAAAATTTTTCTTTAGATTTGAACCCTGGAGAAATACCAATTGCTACCTATTCTTTTACATTTAGTATAATCGATTAAGGAGGATTCATGGCAGAAGAGATATATAGAGGGCAACAATATAAATTACGAGCATCAGCACCTATGCCCATAGCGCAAGGTTATTTTGTTTTACATACTTTTGGTGCAGAAATTAATGACATTGATATATTTAATTGCACACAAGTACTACCTTCTAGTTCTGATTTTAGAGGTCAAGGTTTAGATGGTGGACTTATATCGGCTAGTTTTTCTAGATTAGGTGATAGAACTGGTAACTATTATCAAGGCAGACAAGTTTACGCGCCACAATATATAGATGAAGATGAATTAGATTTTAATTTCTAAAGGAGACATTATATGCCAGTATTTATAGAATGCACGTCACTTAGTGTTAGTTATGATATAATGGGTATAGCTACTGTAACATATACAGTAGTTAGTGATATTCCTGGTATTAATGTATATAATGAAATTCAGGACGTAGGTGGACAGACTTTTAGGGGTTATATAATAAATGCTTCTGTTACTCAAATACCTAATACAAATTGGTATGAAACACATGCTACGTTGATAGCAACAACTAATTAGGAGGAATGAATATGGCTTGCGGTGGTTGTGTAAAAAGAAGACAGTCAACAAGACCAATAAATAACGCTGAAGATTTAAAGGGCGGGTATAAATATTTAACAGATCGACAATTGAGGGCTAGATTAGAGATATACAAAAGAAACAATTGTAAAGATTGTTCAGATCGTTATAAATGTGATTACCCAATGTTTATTGATTGTAAAAAATATAGTAAATAAAGTAACCTGTAATTAAATAGGAACACTAAGGAGGTTTAATTATGGCCATTGTTATTGGGGCTGGTACATCGGTAGGTTTTTATAGTGCCTGTGTTATATCTGCAAATTGGGGGTATAACCCTAACACACAACGTTTATATTGTATAGGTGAGTGGAGTCCTTCATATACTTATGATAAACCTACTGAAACGTTAAGTCTTGTAATTTATAGTGGTACCGGAGGTCCTGTGTATGATACTTCACCTACTGAATCATGCACTGATGCTAACCAAGTATCAGCTTCAGTTGATCCAGCGGCTTGTGGTGACGCTGTAGCTAGTGTTAGTGGTGATTGGTGGGTTAATAGTTATGGATACAGTAAAGATGATCCACTTTTGCCTGGACAAGAAACATGGGGTATGACAAGGTGGGCGACTGGTCAGTATGGTAATACACCAACACCAACATATGTTATACGTGGTATTACTGAAGGGCAAGCAACAAAATCATCAGCAGATGCAGAACCTGGTGTTACATTTACCGGAGTTACTGTTATCAGTGAAACTGGTAGTGTCAGCGCCGGCGGAATAGGTAGAGCAGATGAATTAACTATGGGTGTTGTAATTCAGGTAGGAGGAAGTGAAAGTCCAGCAGCTGGAAAAGTTGGTCAAGGCAGCGCTTCTATGCCGTATACACCACTATGGATTTAACAAGGAGACGTTTATGTTTTTAGGTGAAAGATACAAACTTGAAGTTAATTGGAAAAAAGTTTTAAGACCTAAAGCAGGTGTGATGCATTTAGTAGATGCATATTTTTCAGGACCAGCTTTGGATCAAGCAGAAAAAATAAATGATAATGATTATATTCAATTGGATTTTGTTTCACAATTAGTAACATTAGTTAAAAGTGTATATATAGCTAAACTATCTTGGGGAGAGGTTATTTATAATAAAGATAAAACCATTAATTTAAAAAATGCTATGATAAGTTATGATCCAAAGATAAAAGGAATTCCTAGTTTGGAAGACAAAGATTATTTAGTTATAGACACAAAAAACCATGAGAATGAAAAGCATATATATAATATGTTTTACCCAGCTTACGTTGTAAACAAAGATAGTGGTTTTTATAATTATAGGAGATAATTATGGCACCGTGTGTGAGAGTACAATCAGGTTGGACCAATAGGCAAAAATGGAATTATGTAAAAAATTTATATATGTTTTCTTACGATATAGATGCTAACGGTGACTATATAGACAGTAGGGATCTTTTAGACCCAGCAAGAGTTGTAGATGAACAGAAATATATTCTTATGTTCAACGCTGATTTAGCCGCCTGGCAACTTAGAGGCTCGCCGGGATATTTTGAATATTTTTTACAGTGGCAATATGAATATGGTACTGTAGCTTATGGTAATTTACCACAACACAAAAAACACGAACATGAAGGACATTGTTGGGCTACGTGTCCATATTCAACCGCAAGTTCTGATGTAAGATCAGAAATTATGTTAGGTTTTGTGCCAACCGTTAAAAATGATCATGACATACATTATATGGAAACTGGTAGTGATGGGGTAAAGTGGGGGTTTAGATGTACGTACAGTGGTTGCCAATATTTACAAACCACTGGTAAACAATATTTTTATGTATAGTGAAAAAACGCTTAGAAAATAAATAGGAGGGAAAAAATGGCTCTTAATGTAGATACACAAGATCTTGAAAATTATCCAGGAAACACCAAAAGAGTAACTGTAGATGTTGCTAGTGTTGTTCCTACTGGGTATGAAGGTGATGAGCAAATAGTTTTAACTGTTGCAACTACCGCCTACAGTGATAACACTAATAGAACAGCAATCCAAGATCTTTATATGACAGAATCAAAATCTGGTTGGATAAAAAGTTCTGGATTTATGGGTAATAAATTTGCTTTGGATGACGCTAATAAGATAATTAGAATTAAATTAGATAACACTGTTAGTGGTACCAGTAACTATAGTGGTTCGTGGGGGTATTATATTGTTACATTAAATCACGATGATGGTGCTTACATAACTGGCGAAGCAGTTGCAGATGATTTAGAAACAGGAATTAGAGCTCTTCCCACATCTGGTGATTGGCAGACAGCTGATGATGGGTATATTTTATCTTATAAAAACTGTAGTGTAGAATTTACTGATGGTAAATTTAAAATAATTTCTGGAAGCATAGGTAATTATTATGTAGGTACTAATAAATCTGCTGTAGCTGTCGCTTCAGGTACTGAAAATGATTGTTCAGGTATGTTAGGGTTCAATCTAACTTTATCTAGTGAAGATATAGCTAATACTACAGTTAGAGAATCTTTAGTTACTGTTGATTATGCGCCGGGAGAACTCACTTTGTGGATTCAAACAGGAACAGGTGTGGCTGCCGGTCAAGTAATGTTAGTTACTGATGGGACTTATATTGATTATTTTATGGTAGATAATGTAGTTGCTGATACACAATTAACTGTTGTTAGTGGCAGCATTACACATAATTATACATCTTCTGAAGCTAAAGTTCAATTATTACAAATTCAGGATCCAGAAGGCGAACCTACAACACATTACACATCAATGGATTCGTTAGGTAGATACGGTATTAAACATATGGTTAACCAGATTGATTATAGTTATTAATAGGAGGTCAGAATGGCTCAGTTTGTAGTTCGCAATTCTATGAATCCACATAAAGCTGTTATGTTTGGTGTAACTTATAAACAGTTAGTGGATAAAGGTAGTCAAGACGGCGAACTTATATGGGTTTTAGAAGTAGCCACTGATGAACTAGACGCTACCACAAGTGGTACTATACCTCCATATTTTGTGACTCTGGTTGATTTAGAAGATGTTGATTTAGAAATAGAGAAAGCTGTATCTGTTATTTCAGAAAGAATAAATTGGGATCCTTTACTGTCTGATACTAGACCACCGTTTGTTGATTCTATTTATCCTGATACTTATATTGCTGAAATGCATAATAATGTTATAGTAAATATTATAGATCTACATCCTTCATTAGGTATCGATATAGATAGTATACAGATGTATGTTAATGGTTTTGATGTTACTGCTGATTTAAGGATTAGAGGGGATGAATTTGAATACGAGGTTGAATGGCGTCCACCCTCAAGAGTTTATTCACAGGTGAAGTCCTATGCTGAGTAAGCTTAGCATCTTCTTGAAAGAGAAGATTACTTCACCAGACTAAGTATTGAGAAACCTTTACTACGTTCTTTGAATTATAATACCCTTAATTGCCGCCTCAGATTAAGGCTCTATTGCTTATCATTAAGTTAAGTTAGAAGTAGGGAAGCTTTGTGTGATAAGTGTAAAAAGTTCTTAGAACATTGTCGAGAGGAAGTCGAAATTAAGGTTTTGGTAACAGAGATTTTAATTCGCATAACTTAGGAATAGGAGGTATACTTAATTGTTAGTATATGTGCTAAACAAACACAAAAAACCTTTAATGCCTTGTAGTACTTGTAAAACAAGAAAGTTATTAAAGGAAGGTAAAGCTAAAGTAATTAGAAGAACCCCATTTACAATTCAATTACTTTATGGGAGTTCTAGTTATACTCAAAAAATTACTGCCGGATTAGATACAGGATCTAAAGTTGTTGGAAGTGCGGTTATTTTAAATGGAGAAGTATTGTATCAATCTGAAATTCATTTAAGAAGTGATATTAAGAAGAAAATGGAAAAAAGGAGCAGTAGTCGAAGGAATAGAAGAGGTAGATTAAGATATAGAGAAAAAAGATTTTTAAATAGAAGAAATAGCAGAAGATCTGATAGAATTTCTCCTTCTTTAAAATCTAAAATTGATACTCATTTAAGAGAAAAGAAATTTGTTGAGTCTATTCTACCTATAACAAGTTGGAATTTAGAATTAGCAAGTTTTGATATTCATAAAATATCTAATCCTAATGTTTCTAAAAAATATGGCTGGACTTATCAAAAAGGAGATTTAAAAGGTTATTATAATGTAAAAGCATATGTTTTAAATAGAGACAATTATACTTGTCAATATTGTAAAGGGGGATTAGAAAATAGAAAACTTGAAACACATCATATAATCTGGAAAAGTAATGGTGGATCAGATCACCAGAATAATCTAATAACGTTGTGTAAAACTTGTCATGATAAGGTTCATAAAAGAGAAATAATATTAAAAGCAAGAGGAAAAAAATCTATTACAAAACATGCTACTGAAATAGGAATTGTTAAATCTCAGCTAAAAAAACAATTTGGGGATTTTAAAGAAACTTTTGGATATGAGACAAAGTTTAAGAGAGAGAAATGTTTAAAATTATCTAAAAGTCATGTTAATGATGCGATATCAATTTGTTGTGTTGATGGGGAAATTGTGAAACTTTTAGATACTGTTTTAATTAAAAAATGTGTATCAAAAGGAGATTATCAACAAACAAAAGGAATTAGATCACAACAAAGAATACCTACAGGAAAGTTATTTGGATTTAGAAAATTTGATAAAGTAAAATATTTAAATAAGATATTTTTCATTAAAGGCAGAATGAGCAGTGGGTATGCAATTTTAAGTGATGTTTTAGGAAATAAGATTAATTTAAAACCTACTCCTAAATTTAGTAAAATGGAAAGAATTTCTGCGAGGAGTGTATGGAATATCAGTCAAAAAACCATAGTAAATTCTTATTAATGTATCATATTATTTTTGTTGTCAAATACAGAAAAAAAAACGCTTAGAAAATTTATTGAAAATAAAAGATAATAATTGCATTCATATACTTGGTTTGCCAAGCATTTTTCTGCAAAAAAGAAATTTATAAAATAACTGGAGGAGTTATGGTAAAGGCTAAAAATTTTTGGAATTATTTATGCGAGGAATTAGATTACAGATTTTTTTCAGGAGTAGCTTGTTTAGGATTAAACCCTTTATATAAAAAAATGAACAAAGATATTATGCATTATGTTCCAGCTGCTAATGAAAGAATAGCGCTTGGTTTAATATCTGGGGCGTATATTGGTGGGTTTAAAGGTGGATTGTTGATGGATATGAAGTTTAAGTACGATATAAGTACTGTTTTAAATTTTAATTTAACCTACAAAATACCTTTTATGATTATAGGTTATAGTGAACTAAAAGTGGACAAATTAATTTATGATTTTCCAACTACTGTTATAACAGACGATTCTTTTGAAGAAGACATAAAGAGAGTAACTTTAGAGTCAGAGTCAAATAGTATTCCTGGATTAATAGTTATAAGGGACAAGGAGATATCGGTATGAGAAGATACTCTGTAATAAAGAGTTTTACAAATTTATTAAAAAGTAACGATATTGTGATATTTTCAGGCAAAGACATGTGTACAGAAGCTTATCAATATGATAAACCGGGTTATTTTTACATTAATGATGTGTTTGGTATATCAGTTTCTTTCGCATTAGGCGTGGCATTAAGTACAGATAAACGTGTTTTTGTTCTTGTTGGGGAAGGGGATTTATTACGCGAATTAGCTGTGTTAGGGCAAGTTGCTGTTAGTAAATGTAAAAATATATTTGTTATTATTTTAGATAATGGTGTTTATCAATCAGCAGGAAATCATCCAAATATTTTTGATAGTTTTATGTCTAAGAAAGGTTTTATATATAATTTAGGTTGTTTAGTCCATGATTTTACATTTCATTTTAAGAATAAATATTTTGTAGAAGTTCAATCCGCTGTTGATAGAATCCGGGGGCCGATGATAATATTGATTGATGTAGATAAAGGTATTAAAAAAGGTACATCTGACAACAAATTAACACCAATTAAACAAAAAAATAAATTTATTAAGTTTGTTCAAAACAAAGAATTAGGAACTGAGTTATTTACCCCTCCTAGTTTTGTGACAACACTAAAAGATGAAAAAATAAAAAGTATAAGTTTTAAAAATAGTGGAGGTATTAACTAATGTCTTTTGAAAATATAACATTACGTAGGCAGAATTTGGTTATGGTTGATGGTTATTTCTATATGATTGATGAAAGTCAGGATTCTCTTATAGTAAAAACAGATGATGGTACTTTTGCCTATTCATATCCATTAGATACAACAATTGTAAATCAAATAATAAGTTTAGAGCATGATGGCCATAATTTTTGGAGTTTAGAAAACCCTGGTGGTGATACTATTACAATTAGACGTTGGAATATAGAAAATTATGTTTTGCAACTTAGAGATACCTTTACTAAAGTAGCCGATGCATCACATAAATGGGATTCACAAGCACTTGTAGTTCAACATTATCATTTAAATTTCAGCGGCGATGAACCAGCAGATTCTTCTAATTTAAGTGTTACAACTGATGGTAATTTCGATCTTACGGCTGAGCTTTCAAGTGGTATGACTGTGTTTCTAGGCCCAAATTCAAGCGGCCAAACAGAAGAGGCCTCAGTAAATTCAGTTGGTGTTGATTATATTAATATAAACGGTGTTACTACCTATGCTTATGCTACAACCGATCCAATTTCTTTTTACAGTAGAATTTGGGTGTTTAATGATTACGACGGTGTTGATAATACTACTGGCGCACTTTATAAATTAAATGCTTACACTGGATCCTATCAAAGTAGAGAGGCCGGCGGTGAATATCAAGATGTAGCAGCCTGCACTTTTTTTGATACACAAGAAGTATATGGCACAGGGTCCAACGCTATTTGTTATATTAAAACAACCAATATGATTTTTTTAAACCCAAATGATCTAACTGACAGTTTTGGATCTATGACTATGGATAATGTAGAAGCTGACCAAGCAACTGTTATACCTATATATGATGTTACAATAGAGGGGGTTAATGTCTATAGATTACAAAGAAAGGCTACTTATTACGGAACAACTTATACATTTGTAAATAGTACTTATAATTATCAATTATCTACTTTGCAGTCCTTTATAACCAGTATAAGTTTGCGTGTTAATCCAGCAATTTTACCAGCTAATGGGGTTAATACTTCTACAATTACAGCAATAGTTAAAGATCAATTCAATTTACCAGTTGTTGCTAAATTGGTTTATTTTACTGATGATGATACTACTGGTAATATTAGTGGCGCTAATCCAGCTAATACTGATGCTGATGGTGTTGCTACAACCACTTATACTGCTGGAACCAGTGCAAGAGAGGTTAAGATCACTAGTACTTGCCAACAATAACAGATAGTTATGGAGGTTTCAAAATTAGGATAAAAAGAGTATATTCTAACGGAAAAATTTAATTTATGGCCCACGAAAATATTGAAATAACAAATCCTAATTTTTGTTTAACACCACAAGCAGGTACTTTTGGTACTATTAATACCGATGAACTCACTACTATATTTAGAGTAAAAAGTACATCTGGTGGTTTTATTAATGATTATACATTATCTTCCAATATTTTAAACGAAATAGTAGCTGTTGAATATGTAGGACCTCTTAATTTATCAGCCCCAATTGATAATGTTACTTATTTTACTCTAGAGAAAATACCAGATCTTGATGGAGCCGGGCAACCAACCGTCACAAGTAGCAAATGCATAATAAAAAGATGGGAATTAGATGTTTCATCTTCTTTATTAAATTTGAAACAACAAATAACAAAATATACCACTGGCAATTATTATTACGATGTTTCTGGTATGGGGGTTGAGCATTATCACAGAAGTTTTTTAAACCCAAATCAGGGCGGAATAAATTATTTAGATATAAATAACAGCAGTAGAATAGAAACAGGTAATAAATTATTTTTAGGTCCAAGTACTGATACTGATAATATAGGTGCAACAGAAACAATTACTGTGAGTCATATTTCTGGTGATAGGGTTTATCTAAGTGGTTATATTAATTATCAATATGTTGCTGGAGATCCTATAACTTTTTATAATAATATATATTTGATTAGTAAAATAGGATATGGTGGGGCCACAACACGCGGCACACTTTTTAAATTAAGCGCTTATTCTGGGAATATAAAAGAGTATACAACAAGTGGTGTATATACAGATGTAACTGGTGCTAAATGGAGCATAATAAGTGATGCGTTAGCAACCATAAATGATACACAGCTTTTATTTATACGGCCGTATGATTCATATTTTAATTGGCGTTCAATGTTCTTAGGTAACGTAGAAGATAATGATGCGGATATTTTTTCAGTTTATGATGTAGTCTTTGATAATTACAATATTTATAAATTGATGCGTAATGTTACACGTAGAGATGTTGATGGCAACAAAATTACATATCCATGGAGTACTTACAATTATCAACAAGATAGTTTAGTACCTTACACAAACAACGTAACTATTTATACCGATAAAGCACAACTAAATGGTTATACACAGGTCACCGCATTATATATACAAGTTAGAGATCAATTTGGTGTAAGTTTGAGAGATGTTAATGTCAATTTGTACATGGATGGTGGTGACGTTGGTGCGTTATTTGATCCATTAAATGGTCAAGCAATTACAGATATTAACGGCGAAGCTTCAATAGATTATATATCAGGATCTACTTACACTGGTCTAACAGATATAAAAGTCAAAACAGATAAAGGTTCGCCTTTTACTGGCAGCGAATATGTATGGAATCTTATAAGATTAAGAAGTGAGATTGAAACAACTACCATTATGGATGGTGGTGGTTTGTTTCAAAAGTACAATCATGTTGAATCCGTTTCTGGCCGGCAGATATACGACCCATATAAGAATACCCATAATGATCGTGGTCCTTGGTCGTATAGAACTGAAATCGGTGTACCCCCTGTTTATCTAAACGGCTATTCTTTTTTTACTGCTGCCGGTGGAAATTGGGTGGAAGCCGCCCCTGATGAATTTGAAGATTCTTATGCATCATGTTGGCATTGGTTTACATTACCAGAAGGTAGACTTGATAAACCTAATACTAGTTGTTTCTGGGATGTCAAATTTGGCCCCCCTGATTATGAGTCGAAGGATGGATTTTATCCAATGCCACATAGAATAACACAACCAGATGAGTTTACTCAAAAAAAGGCTGGGAGTGCAACTAAAGAACATAAGGCTGGTAGAATTAAGCAGTTTCTTTGGTATTGGGTTTACACAGCTGGAGTAGGACAGTTACTAGAAGATGGTTTTCCTTTAGATACATCCGCAAGACAACTTGATGTTGAGTTTGATTTACAATTAAGTCAGTTGAAACTAAGTAAACACACTCATTATGTTGATGGTAATCCGGTGGATGAGCTTATTACAAATGTTAGTTTAGACCAATTTATATTTGTTGAGGACGCTATTCCTAAATTTTGGAGCGAGAAAAACCCAAGGGAGACTTATATATGGATAAGATTAAGGCCTTTTGCTTTTAATTTAGATGGTACAACTTTAAGATTTTATGTTAGAGAAGTTTGGACAGAAAATGATATTTATCATGATACTAATTACTATGAAGTAACTTCTTTAGGTTCGATAACATATTTTGATGCCGGCTCAGGTTTATTAGGTATAGAATTTATGTATCAACCAGCACAAATATTTCATCATAATGCCATTGTGTATGTTCATTTAGAGATATATGATACTGCTGCTGATCCTAATTATATTTATGTAGATTATTGGTTTAAAGTTATACCTGATTTTAATTCACCTTATTTGATTAATATGGATCCAGACAGAGAAGAAGATTATGTTCCAATCGATAAAAATATTTATTTTGAAATAAAGGACGATGGTGCTGGTATAGACATAACTACATTGGAAGTATTTTTGAATTCAAGAATAATTGTACCATCAGATATTGTAAAGGTATCAGATTACCATTATAAAATAACTTGTGATGTATCGTATGATTTACAATTTAGTAAGTCATATGTGATTGGTGTTAAAGTATCTGATGTTTCCAATAACAGAAATTTTCTTAGAGACAGTTACAGGTTTTTTACAGCAGAAAGTAGTGAACCCTGGTTTACCGGGTTTGATCCAAAATTATGTAAACGCGGTATGCCAAGATTTACAGATGTTTCTTTTGTGGTATTGGGGAATGGTCACGGTGTTGATGAAGATACAATTCGCTTGCAGGTGGCTGATCGAGATGTGACAGATAAAAGTAATATTTTACCGATAATTTATAGAGTTTCTTAAGGAGGAGTTGTGAAGATTTGTTGGGATAATTTAGAAGATATGAAAATTTCAATAAGAGGTAATCTTGTAAGGAAAGGCCATATTTATATTGAAAGAGAATCTTGTGGTACTTGCAGCAAAATTTATCTTACTGAAAAGGAAAATCCAAGTAATTTTTGTTGCCATTCATGTGCGTTGAAAGGTAAACTTTTTTCGCAAAAACATAGAAAGAATTTATCTATTGCCTTAACTGGAAGAAAACTTTCTGCAGAACATATAAGAAAAATGAGTGAAGTAACTATTGGACGTATATGTTCAGAAGAAACTAGGAAAAAGATTGGTGTAGGTAATAAAGGAAAAATCATTTCAGATAAAACAAGAGAAAAAATGAGTGACGCAAGAAAAGGATACATGCCTTGGTGTAAAGGTAAAAATTTATCATATGAACACAGAAAGAAAATTAGTAAGGCACACAAAGGAAAAAAACTTTCAGAAGAACATAAAAAAAATATTTCGGCAGTAACTATTGGTTCTGGTAATCCAAATTGGAAAGGTGGTATTTCATGTGAGCCATATTGTGATGTTTGGTTGGATAAAGAGTATAAACAATCAATAAAAGATCGTGATGGTTACAAGTGTTTAAACCCAGTTTGTACAAAACAACATACACTATTGCATTTACACCACATAAATTACAATAAAAAAAATTGTAAACCAAGTAATTTAATTACTGTTTGTAAAAGTTGTAATTCTAAAGCTAATTACGATAGAGATTGGCACAAGTCTTGGTATCAAGCAATTATTAAAAAAAGATATGGAGGTAAATAAAGTGGAACCAGTGCTCAAGTTTATCTACAACCACAGCGCAGTAGATACTGAATATAATTTTTATACAGGAAATCCTAATTGGAGAGAAATTGAAACAGGTGTAGATACTGTAATTTTCACCGGAGGAGGGATCGACGATGCTGACACGCATGTGGGAGATTTTGTAAGTTACCCAACACTGTCTGACGGGACCAGATCTCCAACAATAAGACCATCAGCAACAAGTTATATTATTCCATATGTTTATGTAGAATCTGGAGATACTATGTATTCTGTTCCTTTATGTAGTAATCAAATTATAGATACCAGTAAATATGTTTTCGGAATAGTGGTTAGTGGTACAATTAATGGCGAGGCTTATTTGGAGGCGTGGAACGATAATTCGTTTAGTACCTATGATTTACCTGTGTTATCTGGTACATCGGACAGTAGTTATGAAAGTTATGTACAGGGCATGAATACTTTGTGGGCCGCAGACGCTAATGGGGGTACAGCACCTTCACCTTGGAGTGGTAGTACTACTGGTTGTTCTTTTCTAAGAGGCGCATCACATAGAATACCATTAAGTTACCCGCCCGGAAGTGACATAGAAAACACAGTTTTATATTACAAGTTTTATATAAAGTTAGAAACTGATTCACCGACTTTTCATAATGTACCGGTTTTTGCTGTGCGGTATGTGTATTCTTAAATAAAATATAAAAGGAGAAGGGGATGGGTAAACAATTACCAAATTTCAGTCATATGACTCAGCAGGATGGAAAAGTTTATGGCCAGCACAACAAAGTAACAAGTGTGAATCCATATAATTGTTATTTTTTAGCAAAATACCCCGATGGTAGACTGATTAAAGGAAATAATCTTTTTGACACCGGATGGGATGATATACCAAATGGTTTATCAGAACTTTCTTATGTATTAAGTACCAGACAAGTAATTAAAGTCCCAAAATTTAAAGCATATTTACCATTAATAGAATGTTCTTTAGGTGTGGACGGCAGTAGAATTTTTCATTCTATAAATGTAAAATGTTTAGAGGAAAATAGCGTTGTGATTTGGAAAATAATTCTTAAACAAGATAATATATCAAAATTTAAAATTGGTGATGTAATTTTAGGAAGAGAAGTTTTACCTAAAACTATGAGTAAATCTTGGAAGCACACAAGTTAGGAGGAAAAAATGGCTGCAACCATAACTACAAAGTTTTATGAAACAGATTCACCTGCTTGGCACGATTTATCTAATGTAGTTTTTACTAGTCCAAATATGGATACCGGTATTCCTGCAGGTACAAGGTCCCATATTCTACCCGGTTTAACAGATTTGGCTACATGGTATGAAGACACCAGCAATATGTATAGTATATTCAATGAACAAGTCAATAGCAATGAAGCAGAATATGTAAATGATTTATATGGAACCACAGTTAGTGGTTTTCATATACAAAACTCAATAAAATTTGAATTAGTTGGTCCAACTGGCGCAGAAAGTTATTACAACCGGTTAACTGCTTGGGATGGTGTTACTCATAGTTCCACAGATAATTATTTAATAAATAGTGATCGGGTTAAAGTTTCTGCAGTAGCTTACAGGTATACAATAGGCGCTGGCTCTGAAGACAACCCAGAAACTGTGATAGAAGTGCATGCGCCTTCTTACAATATAACTTTGCGAGGTGATACTACTGTAAGTGGTGTGGATTATTATTACGGTGATTTTGATATGATATATGCAACACCTACTACTGGTCATATCGGAGATGTATTAATTTTTAGACCAATGTTGGATAATATAACATCCGCCGTTCCTTATGGCGTTCATAATTTTGTGATAACGCTTCATTACAGTTATGCTTAATTATAATTAATTATAAATAATAAGGAAGTTTAAATGGTAGATATTAATGTATACATTGAGTCTTCTTTTATAGCACTTAGTAGTGGTACAGAAGATGCATTCATAGATTATTCAGTTGAAGAAGCTGATAGTATAGGTGAATTTACTATACCTGTAGATTATAGACTGGTTATTCCAAACAGTGGTATTCAATATGTTTCTACAGAATATACAACAATCAGTGGTTCAGATGGTTTTACTAGCACAGCTATTACGTATCAACACACTAATACAACAACAATGAGTGGTGTTTTAACATCGTTAGTTGAGTATGGTATTCCAGTTTCTGTAAGCGGTTTATCGGATTATTTAGATGCAGATTTAGAATATTTTGTTATCACAGATGCAGATAAAATACCAGGGCATCGCAGAACATATATTGATTCTGTAATGGGTGAAGCGTATATAGTTTCTGATAATATTTTTACTCAATATTGGATTTTTTCCTCAGTTAGTGGTTCACTTAATTATGACACCCTTTACACGGCAGGTGGTGACTATGATCCAACAGATCCGTTTGATTACGTAATTATATATGGAACAGCTGATTATTTAACACATTTTAGTGCTGGAAACCAAAGTACTTTAGTTTCTGGAAGTGTAAGGGCATTTATTGATTCACGTTTTTCTGGGTTTGTTTATTATTTTAAGCCTGACGAATTAAGTTATAAATTTGACTTAACGTGTGGTTTAGAAACAATTTTACATGGTTATGATTTTGATTCTACTGCAATTTCAGGCGCAGTGACTCAGATTAACTATGATGTGTATTCAACAATTGAAACATCAAGTTATATAGATACAGACGGTATATGTGGTGTTGTTAATCAAACTTTTTATTTTGTTGAATCAACTGTTATTTCTGGTGGGCTTGGGTATCAAGATTGGGATGCTTATTGTGGTGTGGTAAACACAAATGGATTTAATTTTGATGTTGATTTATTTTCGTTAAAGATCTCTAATTTTTCTTTAGCTGAAGGTGAATATTCAGCAGCATCAGGAACTGTTTGCGTTGATGTAACAGACGATGTTTATAACGTAGTAACATCTGGTACATATTTCATAATAGATGAGACAGTAACATCAGGAACATTTACACCAATAACAGATGGCCACAGAATGTGTTATGATCCAGTTGATAATTTTGCATCTCTCTTGGGGTCAACTACACTTACAGTCTACGCGCAGAATGATAACGGGGATATTTTAGAAAGAGATTTTTATGTAACCTCTGGATGTTTAGTAGAGTATGATAATGAAACACAAGATTATGGTTTTGGTAATACAGTAGTTGTAAGAATGACAGCAGAAAATTTTGCAAGTTGCCCATTAACTAACACTGATGCGTATTGGTTTACAACTGTACAAAAAATTACAAAAGATCTCACAGCTACTATTATAGGTATACCGTGGGGTGAATTGGATTTAGGGGCGTCTATTACACCACAAACCGATACAATCTTTTTTTATGGGAAAGTTTTTACGGTTGAAATTCGCGCAAAAGATTTTGCTGGTAATGAAATGACACCATATATTTTTGAATTTCAAATAGAAGATAAACCAGATTAATTGAAAGGTTACAAGTTATTAACTAACCTTTATTTTAGTAGGGGTAAGAATGAAAATTATAGTGGATATATTATGAGAAGATTAACAATAGAATTTATCAAGGAAGAATTTAAAAAAGAAGGTTATGAATTATTAAATGATTTTTATTTGAATAGTAGACAAAAATTAGATTACGTTTGCCCCAATGGGCATTCACACCATATAATGTGGTCAGATTTTAAACAAGGTAAGAGATGTAGATATTGTGCACATAAAAGAGTAGGAAAGACGAAACGGATGGATTTTGATTATGTTAAAAAATCATTCGAAAAAGAGGGTTATGAATTATTAACTAAATATTATAAAAATTGTGATTTGAAGCTTGATTATATTTGTCCTGTTGGTCATAAACATTCGATAAGTTGGCATAATTGGAACAGTGGTTATAGATGCCTTGTTTGTGGTCACAAAAAAGCTGCTTTTTTGATTTCAGGCCCAGCTAATTATAACTGGAAAGGTGGCATCTCCTGCGAACCATATTGTGATGTTTGGTTAGACAAAGATTTTAAGGAATCTATAAAAGAAAGAGACGGATATAAATGCTTAAATCCTACATGTAGTAAGAAAATTGAACAATTAGGTATTCATCATATTGATTACAATAAAAAAAATTGTAAACCAAGTAATTTAATTACTGTTTGTAAAAGTTGTAATTCTAAAGCTAATTACGATAGAGATTGGCACAAATCTTGGTATCAAGCAATTATGAAAAAAGAATAAAAAGGAGGAATTAAAATGAGCGCACAAACTCGTTGGTCACTCTATTCTACAACTTCTACTAGTACGGTTGGAACAGGGGGAGGAACTGCTAAAGGTAGAGGAACTAGAGGTGGTCGTTTGGCTACAGCTAGTGTAGATGATTCATTTAATATAGGAACCACCAGTAATAGATTATATATCTCCATAGATGGTTCTTCAGGACCTTATATCACAGTAGTCAGCGGCTCTGATCTTGATCCAAGATTTGTCGCCAGAGATATAACTGAAAAATTACATAATTTAGGAAAAGCTACCACAGCCTATGATCAATCACAATGTGTCTGGGATGATAATCAATTTAAGCTTTATTCTGGTACTTTAGGATCTAGTTCTTCAGTAACAGTGTCTAGTGGTACTAACACAGCACATCTGGAACTTGGTTTCGGAACTAATTCACAAGTTGGTGGTGTTGCCACAGGTAATTCATACAATGGTGGTGTTTTAGTTTCTGGTACTTATAATGGGTTTTTTGATGAAATTTATCATATTGTAATAAATAAGGAACTTAATATAGGTACGCCTGGTAAGGGTGGTGGTAATAATTATACCGGTGTTATGACTACTGGTGGGGTATACAATCATAATACTACTATTACTTACACATTATCAATAGATACAACTAATGGTACTACAATGGGTGCAGGTACTGGAAATGTTCCCACTATAAGTTGGACTTCAACTGGGAATGTAGATGACGGTGGGCCAGAAGAATTATTATTTGCTGATTATTGGTATAAAATAGGAACTAAAGGATTAATGGTAAAATTTACTGATGCTGTTTTTAACACTTGTGACCCTGCATGGACAATAATTTGTACAGCGGTTACAGAATCTTCTCCAGGAAATGCATCAACTCCTGTTGGAACAGCACGTTATATTTGGGGAAGTAACCGTGGTGACGATGCCGATAATTATATAGTAACAAGTAGTGGATCTTATACAAGATTGGGGAGTAGAGGTGTCAGTATTATGTTTGATGGCACCAATAATTTTAATGCTACTGATGAATTTTTTGTAATTTGTACACCACCCCAACCACAGTCTTATGATATTACTAATCTGAATTATGGAAACGTAACTGTTTCTACAGAATCACCACTTCGCTGTGTAATTTTTGAAATTATGTCCGGCGCTGTTGAAATAAGTACAGTTAAATTTGGTTTACAAAGCCATGGGTCTTTTTCACACCATGGTGCTGGAAATAATGACACGTATTTCAGATTCGGGACAGTAGGTCCAGGTAATAATGCTGTACAAGGTAGTCCTTATGATGGATATGAGTGGAGGACGGGTGTTACTGCAACGGATATATCTAGTGATTCACCGCCCAGTTATTTATATGCAACTGAAGATAATTTAAGTGTAGTAGCTGATGCTGATTCAAGTGAAGCTATAGGAACAAGTACTTATATGGGGATGGTTGCTGATCCTATATGGCTAAATATAAAACTTGGAGCGAGTGAAATAGGAGCTAATGCCTCCGTGAACATGCGCTGCTATTTCGATTATTCGTAGTAAAATCAATTACTTATAGGTATTGTAAAGTATAGTTTAGAATTGTATTGATACCTATTGACAAATGGGGGACAGGGTCTGATCACCTTGATAAAATGCCCTAATCATTTTGTCTAACCCCATGATAATAACAAATAACCAATTAGGGAGGATATTTAATTATGAAAATTTTATGTAAATTTAGAAGAAAAATACGCAAAATCATTAGATAAATCTGGTGTAAAATGGTTCTATGAGTATAAGTCTTTTCCATACATAGATAGTAATGGAAAAAGAAGAACCTATACTCCAGATTTTTATTTGGTAGATTCAGATAAATATATTGAAGTTAAAGGGTTTGAAAAAGAAGACGATCAGTATAAACTGTTTCCTATTTTTGTTTTTGGGGAATTGGGGAAAAGGAGATGAGAAAATGAAAATTTGTTGGGATTTTCTTAATGGTTTATTTTTAAGAGATGATGGTGATTTTCAAAAGGCTATTAATATCTATATTTACAAAGAAAATTGCAAAGAATGTAACGAGCCATACTTAACAACGAGAACTAACAACAGCAATTTTTGTTGTAGAGGATGTGCTCAAACTGGGTCTCGTAATAGTAGATACGGAAAAGGGTTTAAAAATAAAGATAATCCTATGTGGCGAGGTGGGATTGCTAAAAAACAATTAGCTAGTTATGAATCCTACGGTAAAGAGTTGAGCTTTGTAGAGGATGTTAAGAGTAATGATGGTATACTATCTGTTAGATGTAGTTATTGTGGGGGTTGGTATGTTCCAAAGTTGTGGCAAGTTGTCGACAGAATTAGATTTATTAGAGGTATTAGATCTCAGGAGGCTAAATTTTATTGTTCTACTCCCTGTAAGTCGGCCAGCCCAATATTTAATCAAAAGAAATACCCAAAAGGATTTAAAAAAGCTACTTCGAGAGAAGTACAACCAGAATTAAGACAAATGGTTTTAAAACGAGATAATTATATATGTCAATACGGTGATTGTGAGAAAACTATAGAAGATGTAGAACTTCATTGTCATCACATTACAGGCGTGGTACAAAACCCAATAGAGTCAGCCAACGTTGATAATTGTATTACGTTTTGTAAAGAACATCATGTGTTGGTACACAAGAAAAAGGGCTGTACATATCATGATCTACAATGTAATTAGGAGGTACTTATGGATCTTAGAGGATTTAGAGGTTGGAGCGCAGAATATAGTAATGGCCAAGTTATTTATGAATCACAATCAGATTGGAAAGATATACCAAAAAATAATATTATAACACTAACATTACATTATGATATGAGGCAGTGGCACATTCATGATAAAGTTGCTTATACACAGAAGAAACGAGCATCTATGGTTCCAGGTGTAGAAGAAAGTTTTCAAGTGGAATCAAGATCTATTGGTTATTACGACATTATAGACGGTAAGAATTGTAAAGTTTGGTACACAGTAGATGAAAACACAGGTAAGATGATTATGGAGGTTAATAACTCATAATGGCAGAAAATTGTATCTCTGTAAGGTTTGAAGATGATAGAATTTGGACATACTGTTGGGATAGTGGTACACCTGAAATAAATTGGGAGGCTGAGGATGTTACTTCTGGTCTTCGAAAAGGTTATACATCACAAGCTAGAGCTTGGAGAACATGTCAGTATTTTTTGAAGGGAATGCCTGCTATATGTCAATATTGGGAATCTACTGGACTTGATGGTGATTTTTATTGTTCTTATCAAGATGATGATTCTACAGAAATTCCTTCTGGTTATAATAGTGGTCATTGTGATTTTTTGGGCCGGCGAGATTGGTGTACTAAGTATGAAACAACCAGTGATGATAATTTAGATGAATACGTTTGTATAGCACCTAATCCATATTTGTCTGGTCTTGGAGAACGAGCAGAAGGTCAAGAAGCCCCAATAATGCGCTCGGTAAGGAGATCAGAAATTGATGGGTATAACGATGATGGTTCAGGTGTGGGTTTGTGTGATTGTTACGGAATGGGTAGAGGCGCAGCTGGTTGCACTGTAGTAGGAGCAGTTTCTGAAGGAGCGGGCTCCGCTGAAATTGAAATGCAGCTTTCAGAGTTACCCATAGTATGTAATTACTATAACCCCTCACAGATAGGGTTTGGAGCCAAAGAGCCGCAAGTTTTACCTAGAGCAGCTGACGGCACTTATAAGCAAGCAGATGTGGATGCCGCTTATGAACAAATAGACCAAGAATTAGAAGATAGATTACCAGTGAGTTTTGAGATTTATACTGCTAGAGCTATTTTACAAAAATGCCAATGGTGGGATAAAGATAATGGTTCATGGTTTATGATGGGGGCCTTTGGTGTTGTACTGGAAGAAGGTGACCCTTTTGATGAGTCCGGCCAAGTAGAATTTTGTAAATGTACTGATTCTTCAGCGGAACCGTATAATACCAGAGTTGAAGGCGGTGGGTTTTTAATGGGTAATGTTTGGGCAGTCGCTGGCGGTCCTATTTGTAACGGAGCTAGACCAGAATGCCCTTGTTACAGTGGTAAATGGGAATACTTAACTAATGAAAAAATGTTGCCTGGGATGCCTATTACAGCAAATCAAATACTTGAATTACGTTTTTGGGTAGCCGATTGGGAAAGTCAAAAACAATATGATGATTTTTTTAAAAGTAGACCTAATTATAAAGATCCGGAAACGGCTTCCATTTATACATTTTCACATTGGAATAAACTTAATGCTGACACACCAGAAGATAGTTCGATGGTCGGTAAAAAATTAGATCTTTGTCAGCCAGCACCGATGTTTAATAAAGAATTTATACCTTCTGTATATGTACAAGTTGAAGAAATACCATACCCATCCCCCTATGTAGAAACAGGCACTACAGCGCCTGATCAGGTACATTTTCCAACTCTTATAAGAAATCCATTTTTCTTACTAATGGACCCTTTAGTAATTACTTACCCATATTATAACGATGAAGATTATTTTAACCAAGAACCATGTGAATCATATGGTTTTTCACTACATGTAAAAAGACATAATAAAGTTTATGGTGATTTTATAAGTGTTGTGGGGCAAACGACTAGAAATAAGACTGTATATGTATTGAATGTTGTTAAAGAATTTATTCCTGATGTACTTGATAATTACACCAGTGTGCTTTCTTTGAATAAAACCAGTCTTAAAAACAAAGCATATGATGAATTAAGAAAACTAATTAATCATATGTTACAATACAGTCCTGATTACATAACCAGAACCACGTCAGATGATGAATTTGGTTATTTTATTTTACCATCAGTAAAACTAGATTATGGGCAAACTAATTTATTATTGATATGTGTAGATTATGGTAATGGTACTTGGGAATTTAGAAAAAGAATTGTGTTTAGTGAGTGGTGTGGTGGTATAATTAAACAAACTAAATATACACATGAATATCCAGATAGTGAAGTTGGGTACACCAATACACAACCGTTCAGTATAGAACCAACTGCTAGTATAAATTTTGAAGTCATTCCTTTAGGGGGAACTTCTCCCACTTCTTATGAAGTAAAACATGTTTGCAGCACTGCAGACGCTGATGATTGGTATCGTTATTATAGTTATTCAATAGTTAAAACAGTAAAAGATAGTTTTTCAAATGAAATAGTTTTAAATTGGGGGTCAGTTGGTAATAGTAGTTTAATTTGGTTGCAAATAGAAGATATAAATCTTAATTATATATATGATTGGAAAGTTGAATCAGTGGTATTAGAACCTTCAGAAGTATGTGATGAGGATGATAATTGTACAACTGTTCGTAAAGATGCTTTTACAGTGTATATGGAGGTTGTAGAAATAGATCAAAATACTATTCCACCTAATGCTTGTATATTAAAACCCATAAACGATGATCGTATAAGGTTTTTACCTAGTGAATGGGAAATGAGAATAGAATACAAATATAGTGAGTTGGTTGCCGGTAATGCTACTGATGGTAGAGAAGTAGTTGCAGGGGCAAACCCTTCATACGATTTGGATCGTTATAAATCACCTGGTTTTACAGTTGGTAATGGTGTTATAGAAAATATAGATACCGGCCCTGTTTCCTTGATGGCATATTTTAAAGATATTAATGGTAGATTAATTAGTACTATGGCTACTAAGTTTTATGTCAACATAGTTAGTGAGAGATGTAGGAATATAGATATACTATATAGATATAGAGCTGAAGGAAGACGGTGGGTTTTAAATCCAGTAACGGGTTTTTGTGTTGATATAAAAAATGATTTACCATTACCAGGACTTAGAACGCATTCAGAATCACCGGCTTGTGGTGACCACGATATGTCAGGTTATATATGGTTTGGTCCAAACTGGTACCCATTTAATTCATGTAGACAATTTAATATGTATGATGAGTTTACTATTTGTAATTATTGTACAGCTACTTATGTTGGTCCTGAAAATGATGGTATGATAGGTATAGCAGGCGTTTCAATGTTAGGTATTAATGGATTAGTTTATCGTAATGATTATAGGTATTGTGGCCCACATAAATTTGATGCCTGGGGTGCCACTAGAGGTAATTGGGCTTCATCTTGTGATTGTGGTTGTATATTTTATTATAGTGATGCTGCAAATGCACAAGTAATATTTACTGGGTACGGAAGGATAAGAGGTAGAATAAATCTGGCCGGTCATCTAGGAGCGTATCCGCCATATGGTAATGATGGCAGAGAATTAATAGAAAAATTTTTGAGTAATGATTTTATAACTCACCGTCTTATTTATAATCCACAAATAATTGTATCAGAATGGATGCCAACAATTATAGATAATTTTTCTTTTTACATAAGTTTTAATGCTTTTGATAGTGATGATAATCCAGAAGATGATAATTATGTAACATCAGCTGTTCTTGATCAATTTTATTATATGAACCAACTTAATTTTGGCACACTTTCCAATATAGGCGAAGAGATTGATTATGATATTAGGTATAGGTTTGGTGATGTGTTTGAAATACATTTTGAAGGAAATTGTTGTTACCCAAAACCATTTTTAGATCCTCCAGGTAGCGTTATATATTACTATTTTAAAAACCAAGACACTGTTTGGGCCTGGCAGGAGAAATGGAAAGATGTAGATAGAAATGATGCTGTTGTAGATACTTTTTATTCAGATGGTGATATGCTTGGTAAATTAGATTTTGTTTTGCAATACGAAAAACCTAAATATGTATATAGTTTATATAAAGAAGAGCACAGAGTGATTTGTAATGAAGGAGCACACACAGTTACATATGAACCACCAGAAATTACAGATGGTGAGCTGACTAGATACCCAACTATGTCATTAGATGGTGTTCACAAAAGACCATTTAATATTATCTATTATTCATATAATGATGAACAAATACAATGGTTAGATGAAGGCGGCAACGCACAGGTAGGGGGTTCTGCTGCTGAGGATAATATTTATGAACTTACAACCGTTAATAATGAGTGGTTACATGACGATAAAATAATATTTGACAGTGATGCGGTTGAAACTGTAGATCAAGCAGCCGCCGCAAATAGAGAGGTTACCACATCATATGGTTTATTTGGTGAAGTAAAAAAATATTATAATCGTGGTATAATACCTGTAATTCCAAGAAAACTTTTGGATTATTTACCGAAGTTAGAAGAAATTTCCTATCTTTCCCCAGAGTTTTCATTTACATCTAAGGCTGGTGAAATAATTATGGAAGCTCCAGATACAATAGTTGATATTACGATAGGAGCACGGTTTGTATGGGATGATGATTTTGTTAATATAAGTACAATTGAACAATGTCCCCCATGTGCTATTAAGAAATTAGAAATTGTTGGAAGGTTTGGGTTTTTTATCGCTCCTACTAATATATGTAAGGCTATAAAACCATCTGTGTCTTTATCTATAGTGGATAGAGAGGGGAGTACAATTTCACCCAGAGGTTTTGTAGTAACACACCCTGAACAACCTGAAAAAGACCAACAACTAACTGAGTACACTATCACAATTGATCTACCTTTAGGCCCTATAGAAATGACTGAAAAACTTGCATATGGGTTTTCAATAGGTTTAGAAAATTCAAGAAATTCTTACATTGTTATAGACGAATTTAAAATAACTTTTGCAGAGTACACTAAAGGTAGTTTAACCGAGACTATACAGGTATGGGAAAGAAAATATTTAACTTCTACAGCTATTACTGGGTTAGATCAAACGAATTTAGATGGTTTAGATGATAATTTATCATATCATAAGGATCTTACTAACGCCGGTGTATATTTTCCCTTTTCACAAAAATCGTTGGATGAGGAAATAAGTGCTGCAGATAAGATGCGTTCTGTTTATTGCGGAACCTACCATTCTGACGAACAATTAGACATCAGTTATGATAATTTACATCAAGTTGAGGCAGAGGAACAACAAAACCTTTATAATGATGCTATTGGTATGGATGATATAGGAGATGAGCTACTTTATTATGGTGTTACACCACCAAAAATAGAAGCTTTTCTCAAAGCAATTGATATTTATGGTGTTAGCGTACCATCGTGGGCTTTAAAATCTGATAAATTAATATGGGAAAAGCATTATAGAACAAAACAATTTAAACAATATGAATATTGGAGGCCTGGAGGTCATTATTATACGTGGAGCAGTAGTTTTGTAAGAGCTAAATGTATGTTGTTTGGCCCAGCCCACAATATTTATAGCGGATCATATATACATGTAGATCATGTTGGAGTAGGAACACCGTTGGAAGTAGATGCTAGTAAACCTATAGATCCAGGAAACTCATATTATTCATTACGGTTTTATGTTCAAGTGGCCAAGTATAACAGGTTTTTGATAATGAGTGGTATAGAACCAGATGGTGGTTTTGATTTAGTAACACAAGCCAATATATTTAATTAATGGGAGATAAATATGTTTAGTTTTATGGTAAAATCACTTCCTTGTGAGGAGTGCGGTGAAGGTGAGTTATATTATGACCACAGGGAAACTTTCGATGCCTGGGCTCAACCAGAAATATTTAAATTGGATGACATTGATAAGATAATTGATGGAATAATTAATGAGGTTTTAGTTTTTGTGTGCAATAAATGTGAAGCCCAACGTAGATTTACTTTTAAAGAAATTGAAAAAAAATTTAGAAAAATACTTTCAAATAAAATAATTACAATGACAGCTACTGGAAATTTACCTGATCCCGGCACCGTTAGACAATCAAATAGGGTGTTTATTTATTGTGGTAAATGTGGCGGGTATGATGGTAAAGGCGCATGTCCGGTGGTTGTGTATGAAAATTGTGAGTTAAAGGGACTACCTTATGGGTTCTAATTTTATAAGCGATGATGCTACAATATTTACTTCAACTGTGTGTATACATGACAGTAATGTAGCATATTTTGCTGATTTTGGTATAAATGGAGAGGTAGATGGTTGGACTTATTTTGATGGTATACATACTTACGGCGCTTGGCAAGGGTTTCTATTTGGTACCATGTATGGTAGTTATGGGATTATTGGTAGACATGACATATTTAGACCAATAAATGCCACTACCCATTATACCCTGAAAATAGTAATGAAGTATAATCCTAAAACTAGAATAGGAGTACACCAACTACCTACACAAGCAAAAGTTAGGTGGAGAACCTTAGCAGATACCGATTGGAACTCCGAAAAAGAGAAGTTTTTTAATATTGAACCTGACAATAAATGGCATACATATAACTTAAATATGGGGGTAGAACAGTATTGGCAGGGGGATGTAAATGATTTAAGGATTTGGCCGGCAGCAGATGATGCACAAGATGGCGACGAGTTTTTTATAAGAGCAATAGAAATTTCATCCGTGGAACTACATAACTGTACCAATCCTAATTGTGATAGTTTTCTTGGGTATTCACACCCATGCCCTTGGATAGGAAAACGTGGGTATTGTGAATCTACAGCACATGAAGATAATAAATTATTCAACATTGAAGATAATACTGAGTTAATTATAAATATTAATGAGTATGGAAATGAAGTTGTTAAAATAAATGAAGTTTTAAATGGTTCAGGTTACGAAGTAGCTAATGTTTTAGCGAGATGTATATCTAGGGTAGATATAGGTGGGTATGCAGAAGTACAAGTGATTTACACTGATGATAATAAATTTAAAATTTATTCTGGCACATTCGCAGATGATAGTAATATTGAAATTTTAGACAATGATTTAGCACGTTATTTGTATTTTTTTGATAGAGGTGGCTCTGATGTTTCTACTAAAACAACAGGTGTTTTTCCATCAAAGGGTTATTCTCCTTTTTCTAGTTTTAAAATAAGAACTAGTCAAATTTTATCTCTTTTTGATAATAATGAAGATACTAAGTTACATTTTAATCCTTTTGGTCACAGCATAGAAGGCGGCCGACGTGATTGGATGACTTCTGGGGTAGGACAAGCATTAACCAGCCCTGGTGAAGAAGAAGACTCTGCTGGTGGTCAGTTAATAAGAACATATCATTTACTTTATAATGATGATAAAACTATTATTGATTTTAATCACCCATTTAATGCAAGTGGGAGAATAAATAAAATATATTCAGCTTGTACTTTGGATATGTTTTTTGGGAAGACTAAACATGAAACTGGTAGGAAATACTATGAGTTATCAGCCGCCAAAATATTAATCCTAAGACCACGTAGGGATGGGTCTTTAGTTGTTATTCATGAGTTTGATCTTAATGATCGAGATTCAACCAGAGATTACGGTGATGAGTTATACTCATTAACTCAAGAAGCTATAGATATAGATGTTGATGTTTTTGTTAATAAAGGTGATTTATTAGGTATTTATAATGCCAATTTATATGTCGGTAAAAGTATATCAGGTAATGAAGTAGATGCACAGTATTTCCAAATAGATGGAAAACCCACTAGTAATTTTCACCCGGCCGGTTTAAAGGGGGATGGTGCAGGTGGCGTGTTATTATATGCTCGTGGGAATGACACACAACGTAGGTTAGTAATAGATGTTGATTTAAAACACAGATATAATATAGAAAATGTAGAGATTAAAGGTTTACCTAAAACAATGTTGTTAGAATACAACATAGCTAGGTGTTTAGATATTGATTGGGAGGTAGATTTATTTGGTGAATATCATTGGACATTTCATCAGAGATGGGATATACCCGGTGATTGGTGGTACCAACGATATAACGTTGCATACGGTGTTAATAGATTGAGTGATGGTGTGTTAAATGTGCCAGATGGATTAGCTTGTGATAGTTATTCTATTACTAGTGATATTTTAAGCCCTGAATGGAATTATAATGCTGGTCCGGGAATAGTTCCTTCTAACCCTTATTACTTCTGGGTTAACGGTGATGAAGAATGGTTGGCTGTGTGGTTACACGCCCAGTCGTCTCAAGTAGTGCAGGCGGTGTTCGATTTTGAATATGATCCTGTGGCTATATTTTTACATTTTCCTTATCAAAAAGAAAAAACAATTTATAAATCAATAATTTATTTTAAAGAAAAATTTAATTTTAGAAGTTTTTCATTATCTACATATCGTGGATACTATGATAATTTAGGAGACGCAGATGATCCACACTATGATCTTATTCCAAAATACAATAATATCGTTTTAGATAATATAAAATATGAGTATGGTTCAGAATTATATAGCCAGCTTGATAAATATCTATTTAAAAACCCAGCGGTGGGGCATTCAATATTTGCAGCTACTAGCCAAGCTATATATGAGTGGGACCCGGTATTATCAGATGTAATTAGAGATTTTTCAGGAGCGTTTGGACCTGGCGAAGAATCTGGATATTTTATACATCAGACAGGTATAATTGTTAATTATGATGAACACGAACAGGCAAAACGAGTTGATTGGCAAACTTTACAACATGAGTGGGAACCCATAACATGTAAAGGTTTCAGAATACATTGTTCCTACCACAAATCAACTAAAATATGTGAAATAGAGTTATACTGTGTGGCTCAAGATATTGGCTCAGCGTTTGCAGGTGGAATAACTGTAAATTATTCTGATTATAATGATATATGGTGGCCATCAGAGACGTCACAAACAACAGACAATTTAGTAGAAGCGTATATAGGTGATACACCTAGATACTTTTCTATACATTTTTTACCGATTGTAGAAACACGTTACGATGATATATTATTGAATGTTAAAACTGAAGATTTTTACGCTGGCAAAAAAGGCTGCGAATATAATTATTATTTAGAACATAGTAAACTAGATGGTGATAATGAACCACAATTAATAGAACTTAAAAATGTATATGAAGACAATTATGATTTATCTGTAGATATAGCACCAGACACATTTATAGAAAGTGGTCTTATTTTTTATAGTAAATTAAACAGTGAGGAATCAATAACAAACCCAATAATAGGTCCTGATGCTAGTTATTACAAAGTACCAGATTATGAAATAAGGAATGATAATTACAATTGTGCAATTAATTGTAATGTTCATGGTTTAAAAAACCTAATAGACGGTAGGTTTGCTTATTATTCACACGATGATATGATTAGCTGGCAAAGTTTTGGCCAGTTAGAGACAGATGATGTTATAAATTTTCATAATTTATTAACAACAACGAAGACGTTTATATCTTTACCTGTTTTATCAAGGAATAGATATTGGAAATTCGGGTTTAAAAGCGTTGATCCTTCCATGAATGTTCGTGAACTCAACTCATGGAATGAAATTGGCGAACAATATATTGATAAACAAATGTATCATGATTTAAATAAGGAGTACGAGGATGGTGAAGTATCTTACAGAGCACCACATTTAGAAAATGAATCAGTAATTGGTAGTTACTATGCTCTAACATATAATCAATATATAACAATTGATTTAGGGGATACGAATAAGATTTTAAAGACTATTGAATTAATTCATGATGGTTTGTATGATTACACATTACGCACCCCTGGCGAGCCTGATTCTGATATAATAGCTGGTATAGATAAATATACTAAACTCTGTTTAAGATCGTGGACTGATAGTACTGGTGGTCATTTAGATGATTTAAGTTATTATGAACATCCTGTTACGATGCACGGAACAGCAGAAGTAATAGATTCTTCTGTGAGTGTTACTGATATTAACTATGATGTAAGTTTTAACTGTCTTACTGATTGGGCCGATTGGTATGTTGTTGACAGTTTTGTTGATAATAACCCAACGTTTCCTCCGACTACTTCTGGTACTGTTATTAGTGGTACATGTATCAGTGGCAGCGGTTATTTTAATTTTGATTTAGCATGTAGTCAAAGGTCTTATGATGGTTTATTTTATGATTTAAGAGAAACTCCTATGATGTGGCCTTTATGGCAAAATGTACCTTTTGAAATTAAATTTAAAATACGATTTGATTCTACTGTCAAACAACCTAAACAATTCGATACCGGATATGAAGATACATCGTGTTGTGTTGGTATTTTTGATAGCAAAAAGTATGGTTCTTATGGCGTAGGCCAAGAGTATTTACCAGGCGCACAAATGTTTTTTGAACCAGGAACAGGAAAAATTGGTATAGTAATTAAGGAATATGCTGAAAATAATAATCCAGTACTCCCTGATAAAGTTATACAACAAACGTCAGTTACTTCACTAGGTGTTGATTATTATTGTAGATTTTCTTCAGGCGGTTCTGTTTTATGTAGAGACAATGAGGAAATAACATATACTGCAGAAATTTGGACTGACACGTGGGACGGTTCACAAAAAATAGTAAACCTTTCTACATCTTCCATTATAATATGGGACGCGTGGAGAGTAGGTTTATCTTCTTGCGACGGTGTTGATAATGATCGGCAGTTTGGCGTGACTGTATATTTAGTACCAGGATATATAAGAGGTGTAATATCTGATTTTCAACTAGATATTACTAATTATGAGGTAAAAAATTATCCTTTTGATAAAGAAGTTGTAGGTAATAGTAACGCTGCTAGTTTAAGAATACCTGCTGGTGAATCTAATTATGTAAATGTCCCAACACATGATGAATTAAATTTTGGCAAAAAAAGACATACTATAGATTTTTGGGTAAAATTTAATACTCTTCCTGAAAATTCCGGAGACTATTTTACTTTATTGGAGGCCGTCACAGACACCAATGATACTTGTTGGTCAATACGTTTGCATAATACAGGTGTTTGGTATAGAACAGAGTGGTGGGTACATGACGGCACTGGTGATTATTTAGTAGAGTATACTGGGCAAGTTACTGGTGATGGTTACACACCAAACTGTCGTTTTATGACTAACAGGTGGTATTATTTACTTTTTTCTACTGGTAAGTCTGGCACACATCAAGGGTTTAAGAAGTGTTCTTTTTTGGATATAAATGGTAGAGCAGTTTACGAAAATCGATATTACTACGGTGGTCATGAATTGTATAATATATTTGATAGTGGTAATATACGTATTGGTAAGAAGTTTGATGGGTGGATATCCGAAGTAAGAATATCTAGGGGAAATAATGATACTATAAATACATCTTATGGTTTTGGCGGCAGCAGAATAAATAGAACAGCGTCAGTTAATGTTCCGTATTTAGCTTACGGTAAAAGATTACCAGTACCAATAAAACCATATGAAAAACTTTATACATTTTCAATATATGTAAGTGATAACAACGAATGGTTCAGTCATTATGCTGATGTTGATACTATGTTTGATAATTCTTATAGTTATTTTTTTAGTGATAGTATTTTTGCGGAAAAATATAATTCATATTTTGCTATAGATCTGGATAGAAGACGTTATTTAGATATAATTAGACATTACGGTGATGAGGACCTTTATAACTTTAAAACTAATCAAAATATGATTTTTTCAAATGTAGATACTGATGATCCTATGGAGGCTTTTCAAACCGAACTTCAGTACAACCCTGATGATTCTTTTATAGGTTGGGATAATGAATTACCTGATTCTAATAAATGGATTATTTCTGGTTTAGATGTTTTACCTCTTGATTATTTAGGAATACGTAATGGTTATTTAGAATCCAGAGCTGATAGTAATAACACTAGTCATAGTTTTAGGACAAGATATAGTATAAGAGGAGAGTTTGATATTGAGGTTATGTGGGGTCGTACAGCTACATCGCCTTCTGTAGCAGGTTGGTGTAGTTTTTTTAGGGTAGATTTTTCAAATGGAACAAGTGGTCCTACTTATGTGTTAATTCAAGCTGAATACGCTTCTACCAACCCCAGTCCTTATTACTATATGAGGGCAACTTTTAGTAATAATAATAGTACTATTACATACGCTATACCGCTAGGTGGAGTTAATGATAGCGGAATGCGTATAATACGTGAAAAAAGTCATTTTTATTGCCAGTACTATGATAGTGGTTGGAAAGCCTTATACGATCAACCAATTTTTAATTCTGTTGGTAAAGATGCCTTGTATGTAATGATGGGTACAACAACTCAATCTAACAATCCTACTGTTATTAATTATTATAAAGATTTTAAAGTTAATTCTGCTGATAAATTACTTGTTAGAAGTGATTATACCGATGCTAGATGGGCAGCCGTTGAGTTGTTAAATGGTGATAATGTTGATAGGTATATAGAAAAAATAGGAATTTATCCAAATATAATCGAGAGTGTGGTTCCTGGCGGAGATGGTTATAATTGTGAGTGGGATAGTATAGGACCAGCTATAACTAGTTATACAACAAGTACTAATGTTGCGTTAGGGGCAACTGTAAGTGGGTCTAGTTATGTGGGCGCATATACACCAGATAAAACTGTAGATGGTGTTATAGGTTCTGATTTTAGTGAAGTTTGGGGGACTGATAGTTCGAGTACCCAGTGGTTATTATTAGATTTGGGTTCGGAAAAGCAGATTTATAGAATAAAACTTTACCATGGTTATAACGAAAACGATAATGACTATATGATTAATGATTATCAAATACAGGTTTCTACTGATAATCAATCATTTACAACGATATTCAACATTTCCGAAAATAATTCTTTTGAACGAACACATGATTTAATAACACCTGTTTCCGCTAGGTATGTACGTTTATATATTACTAATTATGATACAGCATGGCGTTATGTTATTGTAGGTACTACTAGAGAACGGTTTGAGGGTGCAGTATTACGAGAAATAGAGGTATATGAGTATTACGGTTATCCCCTTATTAGTAGTGAGGAATATCCAGTAATAGCAATAGATTTACGTGATCAATTTTATTTAAATGGTCATTCAATACCAGCACTAGTTACAGGAGAAAGCAGACATGATTGGAGCAACGATAATTCTAATTTTGCATACTCAGATAATGTTTTCAGCTCACCTGAAAAAGTAACATTCACACCGTTTGGTGAGCTTCCGGACTATGAGCAATGGGTAGTTATAAAGAGGAATACAGCTTCTTATTACAATGCTAGTCCAGCGGTTTCGACCAATCCGCCCGATGTTGGAATTGATTATTTAAAAGGTATTTTGATGACTTCGGTTACTAAGAAGAACCCAATAGATTATTGGTGGTGGTGGCAGTCGGACATAAGTACCTTGTCAAATGATCATGATAAATCAGTGGAATTTTGTATTAATTCCCTACGAATAGATTATCCAGCATCCACAGCACTTGATCATGTATGTTTGAGGGAAGGAACAAATTTCGGTATTGATGAGGATATAGCCCGCCGAGATGGACTTACGTTTAGACTCTATATTGAAGATATAAATAAATTAGATACAAGTGTTGGTTATTTTTATTTTGGTGGTTTGGATGGCACCCCAACTAATAGTGCTGTTGAATATAGATGGAACTTTAGTACATTATCAGGTACTTCTACTTTACAGACTGGTTGGAATAGACCATATTTTAGATTCAGAACAGCTGATGAAATAGTTTACAATGAAACTTACAGTCTAGTAGACCCAATACATCCGTTAATGCGTGAATATATGACTATGAAAACGGTCGGTTTAAAGTTCAAGGGTGTTGGTCAACCTTTTACTTTAAATATTGATGGGTTTTTAATTCGCCGCAATCATTTTAATGATTATTCTAAATTTAGTCAGGGGTTGTATTTAACTACTTCCGAGTACCTAACAACTCCTCTTGGTGAAATAGATTTTACCTCTGGTACGATTGAGTTTTGGTTTAGACCCGATTATTCTTTCTCAGGTCAAGATGAATTTCGTAGATTTAAAAATAGATCGTTGTTTAATTTTGGCAATGTTGTTAATGATGTGTTTGGTATGATGTTTACTTCTAATGGCGTTGTTTTCTATTTTGGTAACATGTCGACTAACTTTTCTGCGTTTGTTATTAGGGGGTTAACAGCGAACCCAATAGATAAATTATTTCATTTCGGCATAGTTTTTTCTAGTAATGGTAAAAATATTGGTGCTGACAATAGCACAATAAGATTTTATATAAACAACTATTTGATTGGTGTAAATTATGAGCCGTGGGAAATAATTGATAATAAACTATTTAAATTTACTTTTGGTGGTAAAGGACCGTTGGGGCTAATAGAACAAGCATCATCTTTAGAAACATCTTCTATTGATGGTGTAGTATCAGATCTTAGAATTTATAATTATTGTAAAACAGATTTTACGGATTCTTTGACTAATATCTCAGACGAAGATAGAATTTTTGGATTGACCCAACCAAGTAAAATGATAGAAATTTCATCAAATAATGTAACCTTTTACAAGGTAGGAGATTCAGAGTTACCGTTTTTATTTGAAAAAGTACCAATAGATGCTACTATACCAATTTATGTTAGATCTATTGTACCTAAAGGATTAACAGGTAAGGAGAATAGAACAAGTGGAGTAATCGCTTCGTGGAATATAGGTGTTTAATTAATGTTAAATAGTAATTGGAGAGAGTAGTTATGGAGTATAATTTAGCAATAAGTTCACAAGTTAATTCAAATATACAGGTAGGCAATGTTCCTGTGTCAACAGCACAAATATTACCTATTATACAAACAACCTCAGCAAATTATGTAACGTTATCTGGAACAGATGTTTTATGTTTGGATTGTGATTTGGGTGCTAGAATAAAAATAGATGAAATTCGTTATTATTTTTCAAGCGTTTCTTCGTCTGGAACTGTAGCTGACTCAATAAATTTTTATCATAAAAATGAAGATTTTGATATCTATTTAGGTTTAGAAACATTTGTAGAACCGTCTTATTATTATACAACAATAATCTCTGGAACATCGTCCCCTCGTTATTTGAGAATGGTACATACTATAAGTGGAACAAGTATATCTGGAACAGTTAATGGGTTTCAAGTGATAAATGATGATAATGTGGTTGATTTTGGTACAGATGGGTCATGCTTACTTGAGAATTTTGAAATGGCGCTTGAATCAGCAACTGAAGAAATCAGACCTGTCTATATCTATAATGATGGGGAAATATCAGCAGATGCATATGTAATATTAGAACCACAAAAAACAGTTGTAGATGAAATTTTGTCTATATCTACCGACCAAGACGGCCCGTGGTATAGTCCAACACAAGAAGACAATCTTATATCAGGACAAGATATATGGGATACCGGTAATTATGTAGATACTGTAAAAGTGTTTGAGCAATTAGAATTGGCGACTGGATCTGGTGTTGGTACTTATACTACTAGAATTTTTGATACAATAGATACACAGAAATTTACTTATTTAAATTTAAATACAACATACACAGGGACAGGTATGTTAGTAGCTACAAACGATGATGACACACAGGAAACTATAGAAATTAGAAGTTCTAATCGTCAGCCATTAGATTATATTATATATAGAAAATTTATAGCACATGAAGGCACAGCACCAGTAAAGTATCGTGATTATTGTATGTATGATGATACAGTTTTATTTACCTCCCCTTCATTATGCCAAGAACCGGCACAAGAACCGGCTTATAATTGGAATAAAGATTCACGAGGTAGGTTTTATATTGATGAAAATACTAAAAAAACAGCAACCATAATTAGATATAATGAGGAATCATACGCTAATAGAATAGTATTATTAATATTGTCTGAGACAGGAGTTGTTAAAAAAAGACTTCAGCTTCTTACCAGTCAAACTGCCGAATACCCTTATGTTTATTCTTTATTAATGGATCAGTATGAAGGTGTTTGGATTTATGTTTATTATACTACTCCTGTTGTTTCAAATTATTTTTTTAGTCAAGCTAATAGTTATTATTTAGCTTATTTCGATAAAAATCTAACACAAAAATTTAAATTAGTTAACGACTCTGGATTTATATATGACATGGATCATGTTTATGCTAATGGTGATTTATGGTATACAGATCAAGAAAATAATCAGGCAATAAAAATAGATAATGAAGGTAATATTTTAACAACATATCAATTTACAGACCAGGTAAAGGGGGTAGTTGCAACAACGGATGGTAGTTGTTGGGTTATACAAGGTAAGAAAATATTTAATATAAGTTCGGACGGATTACTTATTGATGAGATAGATTTAACAGCTACGGCTGTAGATTTATCAAGAATAGCGCGGGATGGTGATGATGCTTTTTGGATTACAGATAATAATTTTGTTAGAAGAATTTTATTGGATGGCACAGTTGCTTTTTCAGTTGAATTACCATACGAACCAACAGAATTACAACCTTATGACACAGGTGCAGGTGTAGCTGCTTTTTGTATTGATAGAAGTTGGCGTTTTATTAGTAGGGAGCAAAGAAGAGTGATTAAAATAGTAGAGAACGAAGATGGAAAAAATATGTACATTGGTATACAGGGCGCATCATATAATAATTTGCCTTATGCTAATGAATTTCCAATAACTTTTGATGACCACTGGGATGATTTGGAATGGAGCGTAGTAGCAGTTGATTATTGCCAACTCCCTGCAGAAAAATATAACCAAATAAGATTAACTTTGCGCGCGAATGAGGAATTAATGTCACCAATAGTAAATAATTTATATTTAAATGAAAGTGTACAAGTTCAAAATATTTATCCAAAAAATTATAAAACTATGTATATGAAAGCAGATATAAGTGGTCAGGATGAATCTGATACGGGATCTTATGAATCAAACTTAAAAGTATGGTGGTATATACCTGTTTAGGAGACGTCAACTACCCACTGAGCTAAAGACTCGGGCGGCTTGAATCGTGAGATTTAGGATAGCGATAGCAGTATCGTAATAGGTGATTAGCCTAAGTGCTTCGAGCACTACGTTGTTTTAGTTATAGCACCCTCGGATGCCTCCCAAGTCCGTTGCTCTGCTTTTTAATGTTAAAAGACCTCAACAGGTCGGTGCATTAAGACCAACAAGCTCTTACAACATTGGCGATGGGAATCAACCTCGAAAGAGGATTAGTTTAATTTTAACTATTAAGGAGAAACAAAATGAGAGTTTTTGTAATTAATCAACAAGGTAAAGCATTAATGCCTTGCAAACCAAGAAAAGCAAAGATATTGCTTAGAGAAGGAAAAGCGAAAGTTATTGTTCGTTCTCCTTTTGCTATTCAATTGAAATACGGTTCTTCTGGCTATAAACAGGATTTAACTTTGGGCGTTGATACAGGGCATAGCGAAGTCGGTCTGAGTGTTGTTTCAGAAACCAAAGAAGTTTTTTCGGCCGTTGCATCAATGAGAAATGATATTTCAAAGAAGATGACTAGTCGGGCCATGTACCGTAGAACCAGACGAAACCGTTTAAGATACAGAAAACCAAGGTTTTTGAACAGAAAAGCAAGCACCAAAAAAGGCAGACTTGCACCTTCAGTTCAATGGAAAGTTGATGCTCATGCACGATTGATTAACCAAATTAAGGTCTTAATGCCTATCACCAAAGTTGTATTAGAAACAGGCACCTTCGATACAGCCAAATTAAGAAATCCTGATATTAAAAACAAACAGTATCAACAAGGTGTTCAATATGGTTTTGAGAATGTAAAAGCCTATGTATTGAGTCGTGACGGCTATAAGTGTCAGTGCAACAAAAAAGGATGTTTAACAAAACTAGAAGTTCATCATATTACATACCGCGCTCAGGGTGGATCAAACGCGCCCGAAAACCTTGTTACGTTATGCTCAAAGCATCACAACTCCTTGCATGCTGGTAAATTGAAGCTAAATATTAAAAAGCATAACAGTTTGAAGTCAGCGACTACCATGAATGTGATCCGTTCTCGGTTGTTGAAATTATTTCCTGATGCAATAGAAACGTTTGGTTATGTAACTAAAGCAAACCGATATAAGCACGGCATTGATAAAACACATTCCAGTGATGCTTTTGTTATTGCTGGAGGTTCAATTCAAGAAAGAGAGGTTGGGCGATCCATTACATTTAAACGTAAGAATAATCGTTCTATACAGAAAAACAGAAATGGGTTTGCACCGTCAATCAGAAAACAACGATATTTAATACAGCCGAAAGACCTGGTTAAATTTGAAGGGAAACAATATCAGGTGGTTGGCATACAGAACAAAGGGGCTTATTTAAAAATGACCGATGGTTTGAAATCTATAGTCAAAAACATGAAGAAAATTAAAGTGATATTTCATCAAAAAGGGGTGGTTTACGTATAATGATTACTGCTGCCCCGAAGGTTTCACCACTGCAAATTGTTAGAAAACTAAAGCAAGAAACAACGTTCAGAATATGGAAGTTATGCCCCGAACTTAAAAAACAATTCTGGAAAGAGAAAACCTTTTGGAGTGATAGGTATTTTTGTTGCTCTATTGGTAATGCTTCTATTGAAACAGTAAGGAAATAAATGTCTGAGTATATGTATAATATAAATACTGATTCTTATCGTAACAACGCTCCAATATATGTTACAGAAACAACTGGCCAAAATAGAGAATTTATTCCTTTAAAACTAACATTAACTTCTTCAAATTTTAATTTTGATACAGTTAGGCAGGATGGTTTAGATTTTCGTCTTACTGAAACCCAGAATGGGACTAATGTTCTACAGATGTGGGTAGCATATTGGGATTACTCTGTAAAAAAAGCTATTGTATGGTTTAAACTTCCATTTTTACTTGCAAACGAAACTAAAGTTTTATATGCTTTTTGGGGAAAAGATATTGATTCAGGCTCATCAGATATAAGGTATATGCTGGGAGAAAGCATTGATGGGAGCCCTACTTCCACACCAGTATTTTTATTTGGTGATGATTTTACTGATACTGGCTTAGATTCAAATAGATGGAGTAGTGATGGTAGTTTTACTATAAGTGATTCTAAATTGTATTTAGGTGTTGATTCTTATATACAGTCACCTGAAGTTTTACCGCCAATAAAAAATTCTGGATGGTTGATAGAGGAGGGTATATTTTGTAATAATCACGCAAATGATATCAATCATGCACATGCTTATAGGATATATGGCGGAGAAAATGAATTATCAATTAATTATTATGTTAATACAAAAAGATATCATAATTTTGAAAACGGCGGAGCAATTGTTGCTTACAATGGAGTAAATAGAGGATTAGAAATAAATAGTTATTCACAAGATTATATAGCTTATTATGAAAAAACAGATAAAGTTTATCAGGGCGCGGCCAACAGAGAAAATTATATTGATTATGATGATGAATGGGAAAGAAAAGTTAATAGAAATACAGAGGTGTCTTATTTTAGGATACATGGTAGAAATGAATCATACGGTTCATACGGATCAGCCGGTGTAAAGATAGATTGGGTAATAGTTAGAGAATACGATCCAAATAGTGATCCAGAAATAGATATTAGTGAATTATATATTTCATATGAAAGTATTACACACCAATCTTTAGATTTCATCGAATACACATCAGATGTAACCGATGTTGATTATTATCATTTATCGGATATGGGCGGTGATCCGTATAAAATGTCTGATAATATCATTAACAGTATATCTAATATTTTTGTTAGTAATACCACTACAAGTGGTAATTTAATTATAGATTTTGGCCGAAAAAAGACAAATTTGGTAGATAATTGGTATCTGCATTTTGATAACAACCATGTTAATTATTATAATGCATCTAAATTATCAGATTTAGATGAAGATATATATGATAGAAATTATTGGCAGTGTACTACTTCTTCAGGTGTTTGGGCAGCTATTAAATTTCCTAACCCAATTATGGTTGGTTGTTTATCTGTTACAGCAGTTGCTGAAGATTTAAATGGTATGATTAAAGATTTTAAATTTTATGGTTGTAATACTGACCCACGTTTTGTTGAGACATCAGAAAAATATTTATTGGCCGAGGGAATTTTTAGCAAATTATCAACGGAACAAACAGTTTATTTTACTACAAATAGTAGAATTTTTAATTACTATATACTAGAGGCTAATAGTTCTTATGGAAGCAACATAGCTCTACAAGAATGGGGTATGTATGAGTTAAGATCTGATACAGGTAAAAAAGTGATTTCACAATTACGTCTGCACCCCGTAGCTTTTGAATCAAATGAACCTTATTTTCCAAAAGAAATAAAGTTTTATGGCAGCAATAATATGATTGATTGGTCGCTGCTTATTGATACTACTAAAACTTATACACCGTTTACTGACGCTACATACGGAAGATGGCAGAGATATTCTTTTGACAACAACGTAGCATACTATAATTACAAATTGGTGTGCATTGATAATTGGTATGCGCAATATGATATAATAAAAATAGCCGAGTGGGAAATGGCAACAAAAACTACTGAAGAAAATATTTTTAGAATTTTAGATGGTAGTTTAAATAATATAAATAATATCTGGGCAGATCCAACAGCAACATTTGAAGATGGGAATATTTATATTACAAATGATAAACTTAATGTCGTAATGTATAATACACTTATTGAATCAACAACTATATCTGGAGCAGTTTCAGATATGAATATAAGAATGTAATAGGGAGGAAAAGTATGAATGCTGTGTACGTTAGTGCTAATAGTTTTAAAGTTTTAATTGATAAAACTAGTGAATTTAATACCGGCCGCCGGCTAAAATTAGATTGTGACTCTGATGGTATGAAGTATGCAACCATTGTTTCTTCTTCTTATTCAGATTCTTATACTACAGTTATAATAGATGAATCAACTCTTACTGCTAATTTAGATTCAGTTCTTTACGGTATTGTTCAGTCCGGCTCTATAGGAAGTATTCCTGATCATTTACATAATGGAAGCGAGGGTTCTGGTGGTACTATTTCTGGTACTGGAGGAGGTAGTTCAAATGTTCAAACCTTATTAGACCTCACTGACACACCTAGTATTTACACAGAAGGTAAGTTTCTTCAGTCTACAACTAGTGGTACAGAATGGGCTTCAGTGAGCGGCTCTGGTGGTGTTGAAAATCACTCCGCGTTAAATGAACTCGATTATGCCTCAGCCGGGCACACTGGTTTTCAACCAACTGGAGATTATGCGACTGTCGCTGAAGTAACAACTGTTTCAGGCGACTTAAGTTCCGAGATTGATTCAGACATCTCTACTCACGCTTCAAGCTCGGATCATGAC